>AUXO010125039.1_pt1 | contig 42217 bp, 39 predicted proteins | sample 768731 | NCBI WGS metagenome assembly AUXO01 (sample SAMN02715735, study PRJNA202380) | gut metagenome | biome: sheep rumen | host: Ovis aries | place: New Zealand: Palmerston North | reverse complement strand
AAGTAAGGAGAATTTATTTTGATACAGAAGGATATAATTATTATGGTGATTTCAAAATATTGATAGATGATACTGTAATATTTGATATGGCTGATTATAATTATTTCTTACCAGCAACAGATGATTTATGTATACCTGTAGATATTAATCCTGATGATACTAATAAGATTAGAACTATTATTGGAGATGGAGCCATAAATATGGCTTCATTGCCAAAAAATAGAAATGTTACGATTTCAGATATGACTGAAGGTAATATTGAGTTATTATTAGGATTTGAAGGAAATGTAGAAGGTATTGAAGGCCTTGAGATTAAAAAAGGAAATAATAAGTTAGTTTGTAGTGGAATAAGCCAAGGTGGTATTAAAGTTATCCCATATGAATTTACAGATGTTTCTTCTATAAAAATGTCTTCAGAAGATGGCAATCCTTATGCAATATTAACATTTACCGCAACAACTGATTACACAATGCAAGCCAATGATATTATTAATGTTTCTGATAATGGTTCAGAAAAACTTGTATGTATTCCATATACTGAAAACAATAAAGAATGTAGCTTTGAATCTAATTGCTTTACTATTGAAGGACATAGTGTTTTAATTGAGTTTTACGCAAATGCTATGGCTAATGCAAAGAAAAAATATAAATTAGATTTACCAGATGGTGTATATATTAAAGACTCTTCAAATGTTGTGGTTATAGATAAAACTCATTATGAGATTTATGCAATTGGTAGATGGCCAAGACTTGAACTTACATCACATAATGCAGCTAAAATAGATTTTACTATTACAAGACTTAGCTAATCTATTCAATTTGCTTGACATATGAACTATAAAGTATTAATATTTTAGTGTATTAATTTAAATACTTCAGGGCAGGGTGAAATTCCCGACCGGCGGTAAAGTCCGCGAGCGCTTGCGCATGAATAGGTGAAATTCCTATACCGATAGTATAGTCTAGATGGAAGAAGAAATATTTTTTAAATATTTTTCCTATACCATTATTGGGAGCCCTATGGCTCCCATTTATTTTTAAGGAGGATTGATATTATGAAGAAAAGAATTGATACAAGAAAATGGATACTAAGGATATGCTTAGATGCTACATTCGCAGCAATCACGACAGTATTATATCTATTCGCAAAATTTAATCTGGCGATATTTCCTAGCTTTCTAGATATTAACCTATCTATGATTCCAGTAATTATTTGTGCATTTATGCTAGGACCTTGGGATGCGGCATCATGCGTTTTAATTAGATTTGTAATTAAAATTATGACTATTGGTACATCAACAGGATATGTTGGAGAGTTTGCAGACCTACTTATAGGTTCTTTAACTTGTATACCTGCTGGAATAATCTTTAATTACACAACTATGAAGAATAAAACAATTATTTCATTTGTTTGTGTTGTATTATCATGGGTTTTAGCAGGAGTATTTACAAATATGTTTATAAATATTCCTTTCTATAAGTCTTATTGGCATATTGATAATGCTGTTCTTGCAAATATGATTTCAAAGCCTGTTAAGCTAATTAGCTTTGGTGCTGTAAAGAATGTTAATGCTAAGAATTTTATGTTCTATTATATAATGTTTGCGGTTATACCATTTAATCTATTATTATCATTAGTAGTTGTTTTAGTCACTGCACCAGTTCATAGAAGGCTTAGAGTTCTATATGAATCATTTAGTATTAAAGAGGATAAAAGCCTTGATAATATATTTGATGATGACAAAGATAATGATATTAAAATTAATGAAATGGCTAATGAATCAAATCACGTTTAAATAGCGTGATTTTTTTCTTTGTTTTTATAATTAAAATACTTGACTATTGAAGTTGAAAGTATATAATAGTTAGTGTGCTAACTAATGAGGTGATACATTGGAAGATGCTAAGGAAAAAAGAATGAAGGATGCAGGCTATTTAATTAGCCTAATCAAGAAAGAATTAGATCAAAGAAAGAATAATGATATTAAGGAGTTTAATATAACTCATCAGCAGCTTCATGTTGTTATGTATTTAATACATCATAATGAAGAAAAGATATTTCAAAAGGATATTGAGTCTGAGATGCAAATAAGTGCAGCTACTGCATCTGGTATTATTGCAAGGCTTGAGTCTAATGGTTTTATAAAAAGAACTCCATTAGAAACAGATTCTAGGTATAAATATCTAACACCAACTAAAAAGGCTTATGAGTTTAAGGATATTATTATTTCTAGGTGTAGGAAAAGTGAAGAAGCAATTTTTGCTGGATTCAAGGATGAAGAAAAGAATATGGTTTTATCATATTTAGAAAGAATTTATAATAATATAAAGGAGAATTAATATGAAGACTTTAATGAAGAGTATTAGAGAATATAAAAAGCCGTCAATATTATCCATTTTATTTATAACATTTGAGGTTATAATGGAGTGCTTATTACCTTTTGTAACTTCAAGACTTGTAGATCAAATGAATGATTCAAATACTAAACTTTTAATTGTTTATAGCTCTATTTTGATTGTGATGGCAATGGCATCACTTACATTTGGAGCTCTTGCTGGTAAGTTTAGTGCAAAGGCAGCTGCTGGATTTAGTAAGAATTTAAGAAAGGATATGTATGAATCAATTAGTGCATATTCATTCTCAAATGTAGATAAGTTTCAAGCATCAAGTCTTGTTACTCGTATGACTACTGATGTAACAAATGTACAGAATGCCTATATCCAAATTATAAGAACTGCAATTCGTTCACCATTAATGATTATTTTCTCATTAATTATGAGCTTTGCGATTAATGCTAGGCTTGCATCATATTTTGTAATTATAATGGTATCTCTTGCGGTATTATTATTCTTAATATTAGGATGTGCAATGGGTATTTTTAAGCGTTTATTTAAGAAGTATGATGCATTAAATGATTCTGTTGAGGAGAATATTAAGGGTATTAGAGTTGTAAAGTCATTTACAAGAGAGGATTATGAGGTTAAGAAGTTTAATAAGGCCTCTGATAATCTTAAGAAGGATTTTACATTTGTTGAAAGAATCATAGGTCTTGCATCACCTCTTATGAGTGCTGCAGTTGATATTATTATGGTTGTAATTTTATTTGTTGGTTCAACAATTATTGTTAAGAATTCATCTTATAATGGTGAAACATTTGTTTTTGAAAGTCTTACAGTTGGACAATTCCAGTCACTTATGACTTATGGATTCCAGTCACTTATGGCTTTAATGATGTTCCAAATGGTTATTATTATGATTTCAATGGCTATTGAGTCATCAAAGAGAATTGCTGAGGTTATTAATGAAAAGCCAACTATTCTTAATCCAGAAAATCCTATATATGAGGTAGAGGATGGATCAATTGAGTTTAATAATGTAAGCTTTAAATATAAGGATGATGCACAGCGTGATGTTCTATCTAATATTAATCTTAATATCAAGAGTGGAGAAACTATTGGTATTTTAGGTGGTACTGGTTCATCTAAGACATCACTTGTTAATCTTATTTCTAGATTATATGATGTAACTAGTGGTGAGGTTAAGGTTTCTGGTCATAATGTAAAGGATTATGATTTAAAGACATTAAGAGATAGTGTTGCGGTAGTATTACAGAAGAATATGCTATTTGCTGGAACTATTAAGGATAATCTAAAATGGGGAAATCCTAACGCAACTGATGAGGAGATTAAGCATGCTTGTAAGCTTGCTTGTGCAGATGAGTTTATTAATCAGTTTAGTGATGGCTACGATACACAAATAACTCAGGGTGGTACAAATGTATCTGGAGGGCAAAAGCAACGTCTTTGTATTGCACGTGCTCTATTAAAGAATCCTAAGATTTTAATTTTAGATGATTCTACATCAGCTGTTGATACTAAGACTGATGCGATTATTCGTAAGGGATTTAAAGAGTTTATTCCTACAACTACAAAGATTATTATTGCCCAACGTATTTCATCAATTGAGGATGCAGATAAGATTATTGTCTTAAATGATGGAAAGATTGATGCTCTAGGTACTCATGAGGAGCTTTTAAAGAGTAATGAAATCTATAAAGAGGTTTATAATACTCAAAATAAGGCTTCTGAAAAGGTAGGTGAATAATTATGCCAGGATTTAAAGGAACAACAAGAAAGTTTAATAAGAAGAAGACATTTGGAAGATTAATGAAACTTCTATTTAGCTCATATCCAGTTCATATGACTGTTATAATTATTTGTATTATTATTGCGGCTGTTGGTGGAATTATCGCTTCATTATTTATGCCAAATATTATTAATGAGGTAATGTATCCAGGAATGATTTATGGATATGAAGCTGTTAAGGATACATTAAAGGACTATCTTACAGGTCTTATTATATGCTATGGTATTGCACTTTTAGCTTTAGTTATCCAAGCACAGGTTATGGCATCAATGGGTCAAGGATTCTTAAATAAGCTAAGAAAGAATCTATTTGGAAAAATGGAACAGCTTCCTATTTCATATTTTGATCGTCATGCTCATGGAGATATTATGTCTACATATACAAATGATGTAGATGCAATAAGACAGCTTATTACAGTGGCATTACCACAGGCTACACAAACAATGATTACAGTATTATTGTTATTCATTTTAATGATGTCATATAGTGTTTGGCTATGTGTTGTAATTGTTATTGCGACTATTGTAATCTTTAATGTTACTAAGAAGGTTGGAGGAGGAAGTGCTAAGTACTTCATCGCCCAACAGCAATCACTTGCTAAATGTGAAGGATTCATTGAGGAAATGATGAATGGACAAAAGGTTATTAAGGTATTTACTCATGAGGAGCAATCAAAGGCTGATTTTGAGGTTTTAAATGAGAAACTTAATGATGATGCATATAAGGCGAATGCATATGCAAATATGCTAGGACCTATTATTCATAATATTGGTAATATCTTATATGTTCTTGTGGCAATCCTTGGAGTTATATTTGTAACATTTGAAGTAAAGAATCCGTCAATATCATTCTATCAATTTAAAAATGTAGAATTTAAGTTTAAGGTAGATGCTTCATACACTGCCCTATCTATTGGAGTTGCAGTTGCATTCCTTGGAATGTCTAGACAATTTGCTAATTCATTTAACCAAATATCTATGCAGCTAAATGCGGCTGTTATGGGACTTGCTGGTGCAGATAGAGTATTTGAACTTATGGATCAAGAGCCTGAATATGATGAGGGATATGTTACTCTTGTAAATTGTAACATCGCCGAGGATGGTACAATTACTGAGACAAAGGAGCACACTGGAAAGTGGGCTTGGAAGCATCCTCATAAGGCTGATGGTACAGTTACATATACACCTCTTAAGGGTGATATTAGATTCTATGATGTAGATTTTGGATATTATAAGGATAAGCTTGTGCTTCATGATGTAACATTATATGGTAAGCCTGGACAAAAGATAGCCTTTGTTGGAGCTACTGGTGCTGGAAAGACTACTATTACAAATCTTATTAATAGATTCTATGATTTAGCAGATGGTAAGATTCGTTATGATGGAATTAATATTAATAAGATTAAGAAGGGTGATTTAAGACGTTCTATTGGTATAGTATTACAGGATACTAACCTATTTACAGGAACAGTTAAGGATAATATTAGATATGGTAAGCTTGATGCGACTGATGAGGAAATCTATAAGGCTGCAAAGATAGCTAATGCATATGATTTCATAACTCGTCTTCCTGAAGGATTTGATACAATGCTAACTGGAAATGGATCACAGCTTTCACAAGGTCAACGTCAGCTAATATCTATTGCACGTGCAGCAGTAGCTGATGCCCCTGTTATGATATTAGATGAGGCTACATCATCAATTGATACTCGTACTGAGCTATTAGTTCAAAAGGGTATGGATCAGCTAATGGATGGAAGAACTACATTTGTTATTGCTCATAGATTATCAACCGTTCAAAATGCTAATGCTATCATGGTATTAGACCATGGAAGAATAATTGAGCGTGGAGACCATGATGACCTAATTAAGGCTCATGGAGTATATTATCAGCTATATACTGGAGCATTTGAACTAGAATAATAAAAATTGAACTACTTTTAAAAAGTAGTTCTTTTTTACATTAAATTAGTTGTTTAATCTCAAGCAATATTGTGATAAAATATATGCATGGAGGGATTAAGAAATGATTAGAAAATTATTTGCATTAATTATGTTTTTATTATCTTTAGGTGCAATTGTTATGGCTCTATTTGGAGTTGTAGTAATTTGGAAGAATGACACATTAGATTCAATTGCGTCCTTAGGATCTTCATCTGCCAAGGAGGAATATACTGGACTTATGTTATTCTTTGGTAAGACTGATAAGGATCACCTATTAAATTTTGCACAAAACTGGTTAGGATATGCAGTTATTGGATGCTTACTTGCATCAGCTGTATGTGCATTATTAAGAGTGATTATGCCAGGAACTGGTGGAGATATTCTTGATGGAATATTAATTCTTGCATCACTTGGTGCTGGAATATTATTATTACTAGTTACTCAAAAGTTTGCTATTAAATTTGATTTAGATAATTGTAATGCACTAATTAGAGTATTTAATGGTAATACACAAGAAGGAATGTATAAGTTTGTTTCAGGTGATTTAGCTATTGGAGCTGGAGCTATTCTTGGCGCATTATGTTGCTTAGCTAATGTTGTTCTTGGTGTATTAGATACAATGGTTAATAGAAGAAAGTAGAACAGAAGGCACTTTTGCCTTCTGTTTTTTATAGTAAAATATCATAAATCGTGGTATAATATTAGTAACATAAAGAGAGGAGAAGAAAAAATGAAACTTTCATTAAAACAATTATTAGGAATTGCAGGCGTAATACTTGGTGTATTAGCTATAGTATTATTATTTGCTCCTGTACTTAAGGTTAATGTCTTAGGATTCAAGGATAGCTTTAATGGTTTCGATGTATATTTTGGTAAGGAGGATGATTTATTCAAGGCTTCTGCTGGAGGAATTATAACATTTGTTCTTTTAGTAGTAGTGCTTTGTGCATCTATTCTAAAGTTCTGCTTACCAAAGTATATGAAGATTCTAAACTTCTGCATTATTGTATGTGGAGTTTTAGCAGCAATATTCTTATTCATGGGATGTACTTCATTCATGGTTAATATCAAAACCTATGACTTTGATGATGTTAAGGATTATTGTGACCTTGGAATTGGAGCAATTATGTCAGCTATATTCGCATTATGTGCAGCTGCAGTTGCTTGCTTCGACGAATTCTTTGTTAAGAAGTAGTCATAATTAAGAATGGCATTTGCCATTCTTTTTTTTATTTATAAAAATAATATTGGTTTTTTCTTCATTTATGTTATAATTATACAGGTGGAGGCTTTAATATGAATACAAAGACTTTTAAAAGAATTATTACAATTGTAGAGTTAGTACTTATAGGAATAATTTTCCTTTGCTTTGCAGGTACTTGCTTAAATATAGACCCTATTAAGGGATTAGACCTAGATAATATGAAATATGATGGATATCATGCATTCTTCGGATATGGTTCTGAATTTGATACATCTGTTGGTTCAGTTGCTATTGCAATCCTATTAGGAATAGTAGGAGCACTTGGAATTGTTAGTATGATTTTCCCTAAGATTTCAGTAATCTTCAATTCAATTATTGCAATACTTGCAATATTTGCTGGAGTATTCATTTTCTTAGGAACTACTGAGTTTATGGTTGTTAGATATTCTCAATCAATTGAGTATTTCGATTATTATTGCGAGGTATATCTAGGATATGGAGCAATTCTTGCTGGAATTAGTGCATTCCTTATTGCATGCGGTGCTATTGCTCAAGAGATTTACGCATTTATTAAGAGATAATAATATTAGGGCTACACAAGTGTAGTCCTATTTTCATATACAGCCTTAAATCGGTTGTTATTTTTTTATCTTTATGATAAAATGTTATGATAGGAGGGGTGTATTTATGCCACTTAAGAAGAATTACCATATGCATACAGAATTATGTGGACATGCAGTTGGTTCTATTATTGATAATGTTAATATGGCAGAAAGCCTAGGATATGAAGTTCTTGGGTTTAGTGAACATGCACCATTACCTCTTGAGGCCTTTAATGATATTGATAATAAAAGGCTTTATGCTTATGAGAATATGACTCTTGATATCATGGAGTTGGAATATATTGCTCCACTTAAGAGATTACAGGAGAAAGAGAAGGATAAGCTTAAGATTAAAATTGGTTTAGAGACTGAATATCTATACGGCTATGAGGATTGGTATAAGAATCTTTATAATAAGGTAGAGTATTTAATTTTAGGAGTCCATTTCTTTTATAAGGGTGATAAGCTTATAGATACATATGCAGAGATTAATCATGATACTATGGATTATTATGCAGAGACTATAGAGAATGCTTTAGCTACTGGAATGTTTAAAATACTTGCACATCCAGATTTATATCTTTATGATAATATAGAATTTGATGATAAAGCTAAGAATATTGCAGATAGAATTATTGATGCTTGTATAAAGTATAATGTATTGGTTGAGATTAATTGTAATGGTAAAGGAAGATACCCAAGACCTGATTTCTATGAGTATATAAAGAATAAGCCAGTTAAATATATAATTGGAATTGATTCACATGATCCTAAAAGACTTACAGGTGATCATGTGGAATATAGTATAAATCTTGCGAAGCGCTTAGGCTTAGAAGTTGTTGATGAGGTGTAATGATGAAGAATTACAAGCTACATACATCTGAGGGAGTAAGAGACTTTCTTGGAAATGAATTATTAGTTAAAAAAGAAATTGAAAGAAGGCTTACAAAGCTTTTTAAGTCATATGGTTATAATTTAGTAGAGACTCCTACATTTGAGTATCTTGATGTTTATACATCATCAAATGGAATTCAAAGCCCTTCACTTTATAATCTTATTAATAGGCAAGGAGAGCTACTTGCATTACGTAATGATATGACATCATCTATTGCACGTGTTGTAGCTACTCATGATAATAATAATATTGTACCTAAGAGATATACATATGTTGCTAATACATTTAGATATCCTCGCTTATATCAAGGAAAGAGCCATGTGTTTACACAGGCTGGTATTGAGCTTATTGGTATTAAGAATATTAAGGCTGATATAGAGTGTATTAAGCTTTCATATGAGGCACTTGAGTCAATAGGGTTAAAGCAGTTTACTGTTCATATTGGTTCAGCTACATTTGTATTAAATCTATTTAAGGATTTTGGATTTGATAATAATCAAATTGAAAATCTTCTTACAATTATTGAGAGTAAGGATTTTGTTTCATTAAGAAATACATTAAAGGAATATAATTTATCTTCTGAAAGAATTAATCTTGTAGCTAAAATTATGGAAAATGCAGGAAAACTTAATTTCTTACAGTCAGTAATTGATGAGCTTAAGGGACTTAAGAGTGCAGAAATACTTGAAGGCCTTAAGGAATTATATAATGAGCTTTTGAAGGTTGGTCTTCAAAATAAGGTAGTATTTGATTTTAGTATTTATTCATACGCAAGCTATTATACTGGAGTTTGTTTCCAGGTGTTTGCTGATGGAATTGGTAAGGCTGTTATAACAGGTGGTAGATGTGATAATCTATTAAAGACATTTGGTGTTGACCTTCCTGCTATAGGATTTGGATTAAATATTGATTCAACTACAGATTATATTATTGCTAATAATTTAATTACAATTAATAATGTTAGATATATATCATTTACTGATAGCATTTCACATGAATATGCATTAAAGGAAAATGATAGATTAAGAGATAGTGGTATTATTGTTGAGGTATCAATGTTTGATACATTAGAAGAGACTATTGAATATGCTAAGGCTAATGGTATTGCTAAGGTTTTAGAATATAAAAATAATAAGCTTAATGAGATAGAGGTGGCATAATGAGTGAGATAACTTTTGCACTTGCTAAGGGTAGACTTGGTGATAAAATTATTGATATGCTTAATAATGCAGGGCTAACTGATGTTGAGTTTGATTCTGATACACGTAAGCTTGTAATTTATTCTAAGGATCAAAGATATGCATTCTTCCTTTCAAAGCCAAGTGATGTTCCTACATTTGTTGATTATGGTATTGCAGATATTGGAGTTGTAGGAAAGGATACAATTTTAGAGGAAAATAGAGATATTACTGAGGTATTAGATTTAGGATTTGGAAAATGTAGAATGTGCGTTGCAGGGCCTAAGGATGCAGTATCTATTTTAAATAGTGGAAGAACAATAAGAGTAGCTACTAAATATCCTAATATTGCAAAGGAGTATTTTTATAAGACTAATAGATCATGCGAGATTATTAAGCTTAATGGTTCAGTAGAGCTTGGACCAGTTGTAGGTCTTAGTGATGTTATAGTTGATATTGTTGAAAGTGGTAAGACACTAAAGGAAAATGGGCTTGATGTATTAGAGGTTGTAGAACCTTTAAGTGCTCGTCTTATTGTAAATAACGCCTCACTTAAGGTTAAGTATGAGGAGATTGGAAAAATAGTTGATGCGCTAAGAAAATTAGTGGAGGAATAAGAAATATGATTAAAATTATTGATAATGAACAGGATTTAAATGCTTTTAGAGAAGCACTTAATGAGCGTGGTGCTGTAGATAATGGTAAATATCTTCAAACAGTTGTTGATATATTAGCTGATGTTAAGGCTAATGGTGATGAGGCTGTTTTAAATTATACAAAGAAGTTTGATAATAAGAATGCTACATTAGATAGTCTTGTAGCTACTGAGGAGGAAATGAAGGAAGCCTTCAATTCCCTAGACCCAGAGCTTCAAACTGTTTTATTAACATCTAAGGGTAGGGTTGAGGCTTATCATAAGCATCAGCTAAGAAAGACTTGGATTGTTGAGGATAATCCAGGTGAAAAGCTTGGACAAAAGATTACACCAATCCGTTCAGTTGGAGTTTATGTTCCAGGTGGAAAGGCTGCATATCCTTCATCAGTTATAATGAATGTTATGCCAGCAAAGGTTGCAGGAGTAGAGGAAATTGTAATGGTTACACCTGCAGTTAATGGAGAGGTTAAGAAATCAGTTCTTGCAGCTGCATATATTTGTGGAGTAACAAAACTTATTAAAATTGGTGGAGCTCAAGCAATCGCAGCCCTAGCATACGGAACAAATCTTGTACCAAAGGTTGATAAGATTGTAGGACCTGGAAATATCTTTGTGGCTCTAGCTAAGAGAATGGTTTTTGGAACTGTTGGAATTGATTCAATTGCAGGTCCATCAGAAATTTTAATTTTAGCAGATGAAACAGCAAATCCAAAATTTGTAGCTGCTGACCTACTTGCTCAAGCAGAGCATGACCAATTAGCATCAGGAATTTTAGTAACTACATCTAGAAAGCTTGCAGAAGAGGCACAGGTAGAAGTAGAAAATTACTATAATAATTCAATTCGTAAGGAAATACTTGATTCTTCAATTAAGAATTATTCAGCTATCGTATTAGTTCCTTCATTTAGAGATGCAATTAATTTTGCAAATGAAGTAGCACCAGAGCATCTAGAAATTTGCGTTGATAAGCCATTTGATTATGTTGATGATATTAAAAATGCAGGAGCAATCTTCTTAGGACATTATACTCCAGAGGCTTTAGGAGATTATATGGCAGGACCTAACCATGTATTACCTACAGTTAAAACCTCAAGATTTTTCTCACCTCTTGGTGTAGATGATTTCATTAAGAAGAGCTCAATTCTAAACTTTACTAAGGAAGCACTTGATAAGTACAATGATAAGGTAGCTAGATTTGCAGATGAAGAAGGACTTCAAATGCATGCTGAATCTGTAAGAGTTAGAAAGTAGTATTATACAATCTCTAAGGTAGACAAAATCTACTTTAGAGATTTTTTTTAAAAAATAAAATGTTTTTACTTGCAATATAAAAAATATAATGTATAATAATTATGTAGTTAGGCAAAACTAACTAATATAGGTATTTAAATTATATTCTCTTATCGCCTAGCCTGGCCATTTTGCTAGATGAGAATGAAAGGTAGACAAAACGATTCAAACAACATAATATCTTCCTATTATTGCCTACTCATTTAAATATCAACAATCCGGACAATTTACTTGGCAGTTTGTCCGGATTTATTTTTTTGTTTACATAATTTCACATATTTTTTTTATTTTTATTATATATTGAATTGCTAAAATTAAATTATCAAAAGGAAGGGTGATTCAATATGAATAAACTAAGAATGCTAGGAGCAGTATCAATTGCGGCACTAAGTGCATTGTCACTTGCGTCATGTAAGATTAAAGGAATAAGTAGTGGTGATGATAGTTCAAGTTCTTCATCTGATGTTATAACAGATAACCATACTATAAGCTTTTATTTAAACGGAAGCTTATATACAACATTAAAGGTTTCAGATGGAGGATCATTAAAGGAATCTGATTTACCAGAAGTACCAGTTGTTTCAGGATATACTGTTACATGGGATTTAACAAATATTAGCTTATCTAATATAACATCAGATATTACTATTAACGCTTTACTTGTAGCAAATGAGTATACCATAACATATTATTTAACAGATGCATCAGGTAATACTATGCTATATACTACACAAACATATTCATATGGCGAGGTGGTTTCTGCACCAAGTGTTACTACAGAAGAGGGATATGCATTTAGTGGATGGAGCAATCTTCCATCAACAATGACAGCAGGAAATCTAGAAATATTTGGTTCTATCAATGAAATTGATGGTACAATCGATATTTCTACATATGCTAGTGGGTCTACAATTACAATATCTACAGCAGGTACATATGAAATTGTAGGAGAGAATAGTGATGTAAGTATTGATCTTACATCAACTGAACAATCAAATATTATTATTAATGGTGTTCTGGATACAAATCTTACTAAAGCATTTATTACATCAGCCTCAAAGCTTAGTCTTACTATATCTTCAAACAATATAATTACAGATTCTCTATCTAATACAGCTAGTGCGTTAATTTATAGCGCAGGCGAATTATCAATACTTGGTTCAGGAAGCCTTGATATTACATCATCAAATGCTGATTCAGCCTCTATTCAATCATATAAATCTAATTTAAATATTACATCAGGGACAATTACAATAGCTTCAGCTGGTGTTGGATTACAAGCTAAGGGTAGTGGTGCTAGTCTTAATGTGAGTGGAGGAATGCTTACAGTTAATTCAACAGATGATGCAATTAAAGCTAAGGTTGGAGTAAATATTAGTGGAGGAACTTCAAATCTTACATCTAAGGAGGCTGATGGAATTAACGCAGGTAGTGTGTTAGTTTCAAGTGGTACACTTATTATTACATCAAAGAATGATGGAATAGAGGGTGATGATAATGTTACAATCTCTGGAGGAGAAGTAACAATCACAGCAAATGGTGGTACTTCAGGTAGTGCTACATTAGCACAATCAACAACATCATTTGTATTTGAAGAAGAGGATACATCATCATTTACAACTGCAGATGAATATTATGGATTATATATCTTAAAGAGCGGTACATATATTGAAATTGATGAGGATAATTATTCAACATATAAATCATATACAGTATTTTATGATAGAGCCTCATGTAAGGGTCTTAAGTCAGATACGCTTGTATCAATTACAGGAGGTAGCGTTAATATTAATTCCCTTGATGATGGTATTAACTGTGATGCTGAGGTAAGCATTACTGGTGGTAATACCACAATCCAATCTAAGGGTGATGGAATTAATGCCGATGAATTATTATCTATAACTGATGGAAGCCTTAATATTAGCACAGAGGGAACATTCTATGCTGTATCTGGTGGTTCATATAAGAAGAGTGGTACAACATATGTAAAGGCAGATAGCGGATCATATGATCTATATACATCATGTAAGGGATTAAAATCAAAGAATGAAATTGTCCTAAATGGTGGTACATATGTTATTAATACATCTGATGATGCTATTCATTCTGATGAATATGTAACAATTTTAGGTGGAGAATATACAATTGATACAATCGATGACGGAATGCATGCTGACACTACACTTCAAATCGGAGAAAGTGGTGCAGATAATAGCAATATTTCTATTAAGATTAATACTGCATATGAGGGTATTGAAGCAGGTACTATTAATATTTATAGTGGAACAATAGATGCATATGCAACAGATGATTGTATGAATGCAGGTGGAGGAAGTAGCTCATCTACAACAGACACATTTAATCCTGGTGGATCTAGAGGTGGATTTATGAGTGGTGGAAGTACATCAACATCCACATCATCATATTCAATTAATATCTATGGTGGAGTAATTGTATTGTATTGCCCATCAGGAGATACCGATGTTATAGATTCAAATGGAAGCTTTACTCAAAGTGGTGGAGTAATTGTAGCACATAATGCAGCATCATCAGGAACAGCAACTGCTCTTGATACAGATGGTAGTGCTACAGTAACTGGAGGAATATTTGTAGGTATTGGTAACCTAGAAACAACACCTTCAGTATCAAATGTTAAAAAGCAAACAGTTAGTGTTTCACTTTCAAGTGGTACAACATATACATTAACAGATTCAAATAGTAGTACTCTTGCAAGCTTCACTATGCGAGCTACATATTCTAAAATCACATTTATATCACCTACTGGTACATATAAAATTATGAAGAATTCTACGACTGTTGTGACAATAACACAATAGTGTTGCTATGAAATATCTTAACCTCCCTTTTAGTGGAGTGCAGTTATATTGCTGCACTCCTTTCTTTTTTAAATAAAATGGGCTATAATTATCTAAAGAGCAAAAGGAGAGGATATAATGGCAAGAGTGCATACAGATTATTTTGGATTGAATAAATGGGCATCAGCAGTTTTAGCATTATTTTTTGGATTTATTTTTTCACCAATTACAAGAATATTAGATAGAAATATTTTTGCAGGAATTTTAAGAATAATATTATTGTTTTTAGGAATAGGAATTATATTCAATATTGTGGATGCCATATTAATTCTTATTAATGGGAATATTTTTAGAATGATTAATTTGTAAAAAAATATCTCTACAAATTGAATAATATGATATAATTATTTTATGGAAGGGGTGAATCATATGGCAGCAAGTTCAAATGATTACTTTGGAATACACTTTGTTATTTCAGCAATTTTAGCATTTTTCTTTGGATGGATTTTAAGCCCAATTACAAGAATACTAGAAGGTAAGGTAGTAGCAGGTGTAGTAAGAATCTTATTATTATTCGTAGGTGTTGGATTCTTACTAGATATTATTGACTTCGTTCTAATTTTAGTTAACAAGAAGATTCTTCGTGTTATTAATTGCTAATCAATAATATGGTAAAGAAGCATAGCTAGGCTATGCTTTTTTATTTTTAATAAAAATGGTATAATTCTTTATGTGCTTAGGCGGTGACATCAAATGGAAGAAAATAAAGCTTATCTTACTGAACAAATAATTACATATCTAGGAAATAAAAGATCTCTTTTAGATTTTATAGGAAATGCAATAAAGCTAATACAATCTGAGCTAGGAAAAGATAAGCTTGATATATTTGATGTTTTCTCAGGCTCTGGTATTGTATCAAGATATTTTAAAAGATATGCAAATAAGCTATATGTAAATGACCTAGAGGATTATGCCTATACTATAAATAAGTGTTATCTTACTAATAGAAGTGATATAGATTATCAAGAATTAGATAAATGGTATTTATATCTAAAAAATAATTTAATTGAATCAAAACTTAAGGATGGATTTATAAGAGAAATGTATTCTCCAATAGATGACAATAATATTAAGGATGGGGAAAGAGTATTCTATACATCAAGAAATGCAAGATATATTGATACTGCACGTACTATTTTAGATACTATTCCAGAGCCTTATAAAACCTTATTCTTAGGAAATCTATTATATGAGGCATCTGTCAAAAATAATACATCTGGTGTTTTTAAAGGTTTTTACAAGAATAGTCAAACTAAACGTGGACAATTTGGTGGAAATGGGAGAAATGCCTTATCAAGAATACTTGCGGATATCAATATAGAAAAACCAGTTTTATCAAGTTTTGAATGTAATACTTATATTTATAAGGGAGATTCTAATGTAGTATGCAAAAATATAGATATGGTAGATGTAGCATATATAGATCCACCATATAATGAGCATCCATATGCTTCAAATTATTTTATGCTAAATCTTATAAATAATTATAAAAAGCCAGAAAATACATCAAGGGTATCTGGTATACCTAAAGCATGGAATAGAAGTGATTATAATTATCCTACGACTGCCTTGGAGGCATTGAAGGAATTATGCTTTAATATAAAAGCTAAATATTTATTAATATCATTTAATTCTGAAGGGTTTATATCATATGATGAAATGGTAGAGATGCTATCAAAACTCGGTGATGTCAAAACATTTGGTCATAAGTATAATACTTTTAAAGCATCTCGTAATCTATGCAATAGGGATACATATGTTACTGAATTTCTATTTATGGTTAAAAAATATGAAAAAGTTTAAAGTAAACGCTTTCAAAATGCGCAATCAGGTGGTATAATACATATATAAATTGCTAAGGAGGAAAAGTTATGGCAAGTAGTAAAAAAGGATATTTTGGATTAGGAAGAGTAGTAAGTATTATTCTTGCAATTATTCCATTTACATCTTGGATTTGTGGGGCAATTACAAGAATTACTGAGGGACATATCATTTGTGGACTTATCCGTTTAATTTTCGGATGGAACTGACCTAATCCTTATGATTTTAAATGGAAGCATTTTAAGATTATTCTAACTTCGAAGAAACAAACATTACCCTATCGGGTGATGTTTTTTCTTTTTGTCGAATTATATTTTAATAAATCGTATGAAAACTGCATAATATATTACAATATATTATATTGTTAAAATGCTAGTATTATGATATAATTTTATATTATTAGAAAGGAGTTTTTATTGTGAAATATTTAAGAAAAGATTTAGAGGGAATGGTCCCATACCATGTCCCATATTTAACAGAAGGAATCATTCTTAATGCAAATGAATCTCCTTATAATGCTCCACAGCAAATTATAGATTTATTTGTTGAGGAGGTTAAGAAGAATAATTTCAATAGATATCCTGATATGGATTCTACTATTCTAAAGGATGCAATAAGTAAGGCATATGATTTAAAGAGAGAGAATGTTGCTTGTGGTGTTGGTTCAGATGAATTACTTCAATGCTTATTCAATGCTGTTATTTCTAAGGGAGACAAGGTTGTAGTAATGAACCCATCATTTAGTATGTATGCTGAATATGCTAAAATTTATGGTGCAATCCCTGTTATGGCTGATGCAAATCCTGATTTTACTTTTAATCTAGATAATATGCTAAATGCTATAAAGAAGAATAAGCCTAGAATGGTTGTTCTATGCTCTCCTAATAATCCTACAGGTATTATGCTTTCTGAGGAGGATGTAAGAGAGATTATTTCATCTACTGATGCACTAGTTATTCTTGATGAAGCATATATTGAATTCTCTGGTGAGCAGGGTCTTATAAAGCTTATCAATGAATATGATAATTTACTAATTTTACGTACATTCTCAAAGCTATATGCAGGGGCTTCTATTAGACTTGGATATGCTTTAAGTATTAAGGATAATATTGATTTAATTGATACAGTACGTTCACCATATAATGTTAATGTATTAACTCAGCTTATGGGTAAGACAATCATTGAGCATAAGGTTTTATATAAAGAAAGAATACAATATTTTAAGGATCAAAGAAGAGCTATGTATGAGGCTTTAACTAAGCTTGGAATTGAGGTTTATCCTACAAAGGCTAATTTCTTATGGATGAAGCTTAGTGATAAGATTAATGAAGCTCTTTTAAGAGAAAAGATATATGTTAGAACAATGACATTCAATGGAGAAAAATATAATAGAGTTTGTATTGGAACTCCAGATGAGGTAGAAGAATTTTTAAAGGTGGTGCGTCAAAATGCGTAATGCAAGCTTAGAAAGAAATACTAAGGAAACAAAGATTAAGGTTTCTATTAATCTAGATGGTGAAGGAAAAAGTAATATTAATACTGGTATAGGATTCTTTGATCATATGCTTACAGCGTTAGCTAAGCATGGGCTATTTGATCTTGACCTTTCATGTGAGGGAGATCTTATAGTTGATACACATCACTCTGTTGAGGATTGTGGTATTGCACTTGGTAAGGCCTTTAAGGAGGCTCTTGGTAATAAGGAGGGTATTGAAAGATACGCTTCATTTGTTATGTGCATGGATGAAGCCTTAGTTCTTGGAGCCACAGATTTATGTGGAAGAGGATATTTTGAAATGGATTATCGCTTCCAAGCTCCAAAGTGTGGAGATTTTGAAACTGAGACAGTAGAGGAATTCTTTAGATCATTTGCTTTAAATGCTGAGCTTAATCTACACTTTGTAGTTCGTCGTGGAGAGAATGCTCATCATATTATTGAAGCTATGTTTAAATGCTTGGCAAAGATTTTAAGAGAGGCTGTTACTATTAATCCACGTATTAAGGGAGTACCTTCAACTAAGGGGTCTTTATAATATGATTGCGATTATTGATTATGGAATTGGAAATCTACATTCTGTTTTAAATGCATTTACTAAATTAGGCTTTGAGGCTAAGATCACTTCAGATAAAGAAGAAATACTTGCTTCTGATAAGGTGGTACTTCCAGGAGTTGGTGCCTTTGGGGATGCTATAGATACTTTTAGAGCACGTGGATTTGAAAATGTAATTCATGAGGTAGTCGAAAGTGGTAAGCCACTTCTTGGAATATGCGTTGGAATGCAAATGCTATTTGATTATTCATATGAGTTTGGAGTTCATAAGGGACTAGGACTTTTAAAGGGTAATATTGTAAAATTTACTAATACCTCATTAAAGGTTCCTCAAATTGGATGGAACAATATTGAAATAGTAGAGGATAATAATCCACTATTAAAGAATGTTAGTAATAACTCGTATGTTTATTTTGTTCATTCATATTACCTTGATGCAGCTGATGCAGCAACTATTACTGCATATGCTACATATGGGGTTAGATATGGATGTATGGTGCATAAAAATAATATTTATGCAACTCAGTTCCACCCAGAAAAATCTGGTAGTGTTGGACTTGAAATACTTAAGAATTTTGGTGAATTATAATGAAACTTTATCCTGCAATTGATTTATTAAATAAAAGATGTGTAAGATTATATAAGGGTGAATATAGTCAGGTTACTGATTATGGTGATCCTGTAGAAATGGCTAAAAAATGGAAGAATATAGGAGCCACTTTCCTACATTTAGTTGACCTTGATGGTGCTAAAGAGGGAAGGAGTATCAATCTTGATGTTGTAAAAAATATAATCGATACTGTAGGAATTGATGTAGAGCTTGGAGGAGGAATTAGGACTCTTGAAAAGATTGATGAAATATTATCAATCGGGGTTAAAAGAGTTATCCTTGGTTCAGCTGCATTAAAGAATCCTTCATTAGTAAGAGAGGCTATTTTGAAGCATGGTAGTGAAAAAATAGTTGTCGGAGTAGATACTAAGAACTTCAAGGTTGCTACTAATGGATGGATTGAATCGAGTGATGTTGATGCCTTAGATTTTGCTAAAACACTTGAAAAAAGTGGTGTAAAATATATTATTTTTACAGATATTTCTAAGGATGGAACATTATCTGGAATTAATGCTATACAAACAAAGAAGCTTATAGATAATACTAATATTAATATAATCGCATCCGGTGGTGTAAAAACTATTGATGATTTAAAAGAGGCAGATTCTATAGGATGTGAGGGTATTATTATTGGTAAGGCCCTATATGAAGGGACAATAGATTTAAAGAAAGCTATAGAGGAGTTTAAGTAATGCTTGCAAAAAGAATTATTCCTTGCCTTGATGTTAAGGAAGGAAGAGTAGTAAAGGGTGTAAACTTCATAAATCTAATTGATGCAGGAGATCCTGTAGAGATTGCTAAGGGTTATTCTCATCTTGGAGCTGATGAGGTAGTATTTTTAGATATTACAGCATCATCAGATAAAAGAGATATTATCCTTGATGTTGTTGAAAAAACAGCAAAGGTTGTTTTTATTCCTCTTACTGTAGGTGGAGGAATAAGAAGCATTGATGATATATCAAGAATACTTAATGCTGGAGCTGATAAGGTATCTATTAATAGTGCCGCAGTACATAATCCACAGCTTATTAATGAAGGCGCAAAGAAATATGGAAATCAATGTATTGTAGTCGCAATAGATGCTAAATGGAATGGAGAATTCTATGAGGTATATATTAATGGTGGAAGAACACCTACTGGTAAGGATGCCATCATGTGGGCTAAGGAATGTGAGGAAAGAGGCGCTGGAGAAATTCTTTTAACATCAATGGATAAGGATGGTACAAAGAGTGGATTTGAGCTAAAGCTTACATCACTTGTGTCAAGTGCTGTATCTATTCCTGTTATCGCATCTGGTGGTGCTGGTAAAAAAGAGGATTTTAGAGATGTTTTCAAGGAAGGAAAGGCTGATGCTGCACTTGCCGCATCACTATTCCATTTTAATATTCTACCTATAAAGGAATTAAAGGAATATCTTAAGGATAATAATGTTGAGGTTAGATTATAAGGAGATATATTATGACTAAAGAAGAATTAATGAGTGAAGTTAAATATGACAGCAATGGACTTGTGACAGTAGTTGTTCAGGATTATCATGCTAAGAAGGTAAGAATGGTAGCGTATATGAATGAGGAGGCTTTAAGAAAGACTCTTGAAACTGGAGACTGCTGGTATTATTCACGCTCAAGACAAAAGCTATGGCATAAGGGTGAGGAATCTGGATATTTCCAATACCTAAAGGGTATGAGTATTGATTGTGATGGTGATTGCTTACTTATGCAGGTTGAGCAAAAGGGTGGAATATCTTGCCACACAGGACATGCTACATGCTTCTATCGTGATTTAACAGAGGATGTTGAAGTAACTCTTAACCGTGGAAAGGTTAAGACAGATTCACATTTCCTTAATAGTTTACTCGCAACAATAAAGGATAGAGATTTAAATCCAAAGGAAGGATCTTATACTAATTACCTTATTGATAAAGGAATGAATAAGATTTTAAAGAAGGTAGGAGAGGAAGCTACTGAGGTTATTATTGCTGCTAAGGATAAGTCAAAACAGGATACTATCTTTGAAATTGCTGATTTGATGTATCATATGTCAGTTATGATGGAACAAATGGATATCTCTTGGGACGATGTTGAAGAGGAACTTTTAAAAAGAGATTAGTAAAAAGTAATATCACCTTGCTATATATTTAGTGAGGTGATTTTTTTATGCGAAAATATATATCATATATATTTCTTTTGGTATCTATTTTAATAGCTTATGTAATTGTTATTACAATTTATATTAATGAAACAAATAATATTAAAATTAATTATGATAATGATTATCAAATATATACTATCTATTTAAAAGGAGAGGTAATAACAGAAGGAGAATATAGTGTATTAAAGGGAACAAAATTAAAGGATTTTATTTATGATCTTATAACTCCATATGCTGATTTAGATTCATTTAACCCAGATGAAGAAATTGTAAATCATAAAAGCTATGAAATATTATATATAGATAAAATAAATATTAATACAGCTGATCTAAAGCTTCTTCAAACATTAAATAATATAGGAAATGTAAGAGCACAAAAGATAATAGAAGGAAGACCATATACTAAAATTAGTGATCTTTTAAATAAAGGAATTGTAGGAAGTGATTTATATGAAAGCCTTGAAAATCACATCATGGTATAATAATCTTCACTTCCTACTACCTCCTTTAATTCTAATTCCATATATATTCAAATATAAAATATTACTATTTCTATTAATCCCATATCTTATTTATGTATTTAAAAGGAATATATTTAAAAGAGCTATATTATTTATTACTATAATAACATCTGTTGTATATATTATTTATAATACCTACACACCAAAAATTAAGGAATTTGAAGGGATGATATTAGAAGAGAATACAAATAAATATATAGCTTCAAATGGTCTATATAGTATACTATTTTATTCGGATGTAGATTATGAAATAGGAGATATAGTAATAGTTAATGGAGATAAAAGTACGCCTTCTAAGGAATCCTATCTTGGAGGATTCTCCTATTATGATTATTTAAAATCTAAGGGTGTTTATTATATATATAAGGAGCCTAATATAAAGAAGAAAAATCATATTATAATTCCAGGGCAGATAAGAGAAAAATGTATTAATTATTTAGAAGGAAGGCTTGATGAGGATAGCGTTAATTATATCAATGCTCTTATTTTTGGAAAAAATACAATTGATGATACTACTAAGGAAACTATTTCAAGCTTAGGATTATCTCATTTATTCGCAATATCAGGATTTCATATAACATTATTATTTACAATCCTTTCATTTCTATTAGCTAAAATAATAGAAAATGAAAGAATAAGAAATAATATTATAATTACATTTTTAATATTCTATATACTATTTACAAATCTTCAAATATCAATCATACGAGCATCTCTTATGATTATATTTTCAATTTTAAATAAAAGATATAATAAGCTTTTCACATCACTTGATATATTTTCGCTCGCAATGATAATATCTCTTATAATAAATCCAGGGTATGTATATCAGACTTCGTTTAAACTAACCTATCTAATAACGTTTTTTATTATTATTTCTAATAATTTGATAAAGGGAAGAGGAAAAGCCTATAAAATGGGCCTTATAGCCTTTTTAGGAGGACTTCCTATTGTAATAAATATGAATTATTCTATTAATTTATTACAAATATTATTAGTACCAATATTTAGTGTTGTAATAAGTATATTAATTCCATATCTTGGATTGATGATTATAATACCTATGATATCTAACATAGGAGTAATAAAGATGTTTGAGCGTTTAATAGAAATTATAGGTGATATAGATTTTTTAACAATCAAATTCAAATATATTAATATTTATTTTATAATTATTTATTATATTTTGTTTGTCATATTATTAATATTTATAGAGGCTGGTAAAAAGAAGAAAAGATATTATATAGGATTTATATCATATATTATTTTTTTATCTGCATTAAGATTCTCATCATTTAGTTATCAAATTGAGTTTATAGATGTAGGGCAAGGAGATACAGCTCTTATTACGCTTCCACATAATAAGGGAGTTATAATGGTTGATACTTTTGGATATAATACAGCCTATCTTAAAAATAGAGGAATAGAGACGATAGATTATCTTATTATTACTCATTCAGATAATGATCATATAGGTGGTATTGATGAGACATTAAAGGAATTTAGGGTTAAAAGGGTAATATCATCATATTATGATAAAATTAATTATGAAAGCTATCCTGTTAAATCAGGTGATAAGATAAATATAGAAGGAATCACCTTAAATGTGTTAGGCCCTATTAAGGATGCAGGTAGTAAGAATGATAATTCTATTGTTTTTATGATGAATATTTTAGGTACAAAGATTTTATTTACAGGAGATATGGAAGCCTCTGAGGAGGAATCTTTAGTATCAAAGTATGGTGGTATGCTTGATGCAGATATCCTAAAGGTAGGGCATCATGGTTCAAGCACATCATCTACTAAGGAGTTTATAGCCTGTGTTAGCCCTAAATATTCAATTATAAGCTGTGGGCTTAATAATAAATATGGATTTCCACATCAAAGTGTTATTGCGAATCTTTATAAATCAAAAATATATAGAACAGATTTGATGGGAAATATTAGTGTAAAAATAAGCGCTAATAAAATTGATATTCATGGGTATAAATGATAAAATATTATTAGCTGGAGGTGAGTCTTGTGTCTAATATTTATACAATAGTTAGTGATAGAGGAATGATGCTTGATAAAAAGATTAATGAAATATTATCCTCTATTAAGGGTGAATATGATTTAGTTGATATAGATATGGATGAGGATTCAATAATTACTCTTTTATCTGAATTAAAAACACTTCCGTTTTTATCAGATTATAGAGTTATAAGGCTTACTAATCCTAAGGTATTATATAATAGCAATAACATAGATTCTAGGCTTATAGAGGAGCTTATAGCCTTCCTGTCTAACCCGATTGATACAACAGTACTTATTACTGTTATTTCACCATCTGAGTTTTCTAAAATAAAGAAGGATGCGAAGGATTTATCTAAGAAGCTTTTTGATGAATTAACATCAAAGGGAAGCCTTTATACACTAGGTGGGGTAAGCGCTAATGATATTGATGATATTATTAAAGAAGAGCTTAAGGATTATAAGGTAGAGGTAAGAGCGATAGAGGAGCTAAAGACAAGAGTACTTGCGGACCCTACAAGAATAATTAGTGAAATATCAAAACTTAAACTTTATAAATATGATGAAAAGACTATAAGTGCAGCTGATGTTGATCTATTAGTATCAAGAGATTTAGAGGATAAGGTTTATTTACTTACTCAATCAATTCTATCAAAGGCTAGAAAGGAAGCCTTAGGCCTTTATAGCGATTTTAAGAAAAGTGGTATTATGGATTCCTTGATATTAGCATCTATAATTAATAAGTTTCAGGAGCTATATATTGTTAAGGTTATGGTAACATCAGGATATGATAAGGATATGATTGCGGAAGCTTTTCATGTGAAAAGTGGAAGAGCCTATTATATGATACAGGATGCATCTCGTATTAAGCTTAATGATATAAAGGATAAATACGAAGAATTACTATTAATAGATTATAGAGTAAAAAGTGGATTAACTGATAAGGATAATGCCTTGTGGCTTTATTTGTTAGATGTATAATTTTTAGCAAAAAAAAGCACCCGACTGGGTGCTATTTTTTATTTAAATCAAATTAATCATCTAAATTAGTTTAAAGAATTAACAGCGTTAGCTAGCTCAGACTTTTTACGAGCTACGAAATTCTTATGAGCGATTCCCTTAGCTTGTGCCTTATCTAGCTTCTTGTAAGCTACTGCTAAAGCAGAAGTAGCAGCTGCCTTGTCATTCTTCTCAACGGCTACTAAAACGGCCTTGATAGCAGTCTTAACACCAGACTTGAAAGATTGATTAAATTGTCTAGCCTTCTCATTTGTCTTAACTCTTTTGATTTGTTGCTTAATGTTTGCCATTTTTTCACCTCCGACACACAATGCTTAATTATTATATCAAATATTAAATTAAAGTGCAAGATAAAATTTCAAATAAACAAAATCTAAAATTCAGCAATATTATATTTTACAAATATAAAATACAAAAAAGCCCTCGATGTCTAATGAAATGCAGTTTTAAATATAAAAGAAAATATTATTTTACACAATATTGATATTATTTTGTTTTTAATTTATAATTAAAGAAATTGGATGGGATAATATGAAATTATTAAATATATATGAGGCTCTCCAGGAACTACACATTTCTAAAGAGGAGCTATTAAAGCTTATAGATACAAATCAAATATCAGTTATTGTTGATGAAAATAATGCTTATTATTTTACTGAGGGCTTTATTATGGCATATATTAATAGACCAAAGGATGTTAAAAGATGCCATTCTACGCCATCACATTTAAAAATTATTCCTAAGGCTGATAAAGAAATGCTTAAAAATGATGTATATGAAAATGATCTTATTAGTGATGACGATTAGTCATCACTTTTTATTTTAAAAGATCTTTCTTTGTGTTAAAATATATTATATATTTTTGTTGAGGAGAAATATGAAAAGAATTAGATATACTTTTATCATTTTCAATTTGATATTTTTTATTTTTTTACTTACATCATGTACTACGAAGAAATCATTAGAGGATATTGTATCCTTTAATAGTGCTTCATATACATATGATGGATTAGAGCATTCTATCGAGGCAGAAAATCTTCCTTCTGGTGTTAGTGTTACATATAGCAATAATACATTTATTGATGCAGGAAGGTATAATGTTATTGCAAGCTTTGATGGTGGAAAAAAGTATAAGGATTTAGAGCTTGAGGCAACTCTTACTATTTTTAAGGCAGAGGCTAAAAATATAGTATTTAATGATACATTGGTAGAATATGATGGTAAAGCTCATACTATTGAGGCTATAAATCCTTATGATTTTATTTCTATTGATTATACATATTATGATGAGGCTGGATATTTAGTAGAGGAATGTAGGAATGCAGGGGATTATACTGTTTGTGCAAGCTTTACTACATCTAATAAAAATTATGTAGCTCCACAAACTATGACTGCAATATTATCTATTAAGGCTATAGCTGCAGAAAGCTATACTATGGATGATACTACATTCACATATGATGGATTTAGCCATACAATAGCTATAAAAGAAAAGCTACCAAGCTATTTAAGTGTTTCATATACCTATATTTCAGCTAGTGATGGAAGTATTGTGTCTTCATGCATAGATGCAGGAGATTATTTGGTTTGTGCAAAGTTTACATCAAATGATAGTAATTATGAAACTCCAAGTGACTGCTATGCAGTACTTAAAATATCTAAGGCTACATTAAATCCTACTATGGATAATAAGACATATATTTATGATGGATTAGAAAAGCAAATATCTATTAATGAGGATTTGAATGATTCATTTGATGTTACATATACCTACAAGGATAAGCTAGGTAATGTATTAGATTCATATCCTAAAAATGTAGGAGTATATACTGTTTGTGCAACGTTTAAGAATAAAAATGGTAATTACAATGAAATAAAGGATATAGTAGCTACTATTGAAATATGTGAAGCAAAAATTGATGGTATAAGCTTTAATGATAAGACATTTACATATGATGGATTAGAAAAATCTATTTATATTACAGGTGACCTACCAGATGGAGTTTTTGTAAGCTATAGTGGTAATAATACTATAAATGCTGGAACATATACAGTTACAGCTACAATAGAAGATAGCTTAGGAAATTATGATACATTTATTATTACGGCTACAATTACAATTGAAAAGGCAAATTATGATATGAGTGGTGTTAGCCTTGATGGTGAAACACTATCCTATGATGGATTAAATCACGAATTAAAAATTAAAGGCGTATTACCAGATGGAGTTAGTGTGGCCTATTCATATTATAAGGATAATGCATTGGTCAATGCGGCTATATACCCTGCAACCTATAAGGTTGTAGCTTCATTTACTGGAAGCAGTAATTATAATCTAATAGATAGCCTTGAAGCTACTCTTATAATTAATAAATTAGATTTAAATGTAACACTTTTAGATTCATATTTGGAATATGATGAGGATAATCCTATTAGAACAATTTCAATAGAAGGAGATCTTCCTAGTGGTGTTAGTGTATCCTATGTGTATTACCTAGATGATATAGCATATAGCTATGCATCTAGTGTTGGTATTTATGAGGTTGTGGCAGTATTTAGCTCAAATTATTCATATTATAATTTGACATCACTGCATGCAACATTAAAGCTTGGATATTTAATAAGCATTGATGTAAATGATGACATCAACACAATTGAATATTCATATATTGCCGTTGATGTTAGTGATTTAATAGATTATCTAGAGGGATTAGAGCCAGATATTGGTGAATATTTAATAGATTATTATGGATGTATTTCATCAGATGATTTTGAAACAAATCTTTTAGTTACAGATTTCGATGGTACAACTGAAATATATGGTCTTGATGAAATATATAATGGAGTTGTTTTCGCATCAATTTATATACCTTGCGTTGTACAATTTGATACTCTTGGTAATGCTAAAAATGCAGCAATCCTTGAAAAAGATATCGTAACAACAAAGAAAGGTAATGTGATAAATAAGCCTACAATAATTACTAATGCTTATAATGAATATGGTAATTATTATACATTTGTAGGATGGTATACAGATAAAACTTATGAAACACTATTTGATTTTTCAGAAAAAGTAATGGATAGTATTACAATTTATTCATGCTGGGAAATTATAGAAATATCTACTGCAGAAGAACTTGTGGAATATTTAAGCTCTTCAAGCAAGTGCAATGCATACCTATCAAAGGATATTAATATGACCAATAATACACTTGTAAGGGACGAAAAATCTTACATAGATTCATTTGGTCAGTTTGCAGTAACACTTTCACATGCCTTTTATGGAAATGGACATACTATTTCTAATCTAAATATTGAATCATCTATAGCATATTCAGGTATATTTGGAGTTCTTAATGGAGCATCTATTTCTGATTTAATAATTGATGGAGCTACAATTAGTTCAATTAAAAATAGTGCTGGACTTATTGCTGGTACATCTATTGGTGACGTTTCAGTTATATCTGGGGTAGTCATTAAAAATACAATTGTAAATACAGAATCTGAGTTTGGACTATATGTAGGTAAGGCACAATCTGATTTAAATATTTATAATAGTGTTATAACTGATGTTACTATATCTGGAAAGTCAAATATTGGAGGTATTATAGGGCATGTATCTACAAGCTCTAATATTGTAATAAATAAAGCTTTAATAGATTTAATTATAATAAGCAGTGGTAATAATTCATCATTTGTAATTGCTCAAGCATCAAGTAAATCTAATCTTACAATATCAAATATTGTTGTAACAGGAAGCATAAGCTCATCTACTGCAACAATTATTATTTGCGATGGAAGCTCAGCTAATAGTGTTTTAATAGAAAATGTTATTGTGGTAAACTTGACTTTGACTATGTCAAGCTCATCTAGTGTAAATGTATTTTATAATACAAGCCAAGCTAGTGCTTCAAATATTTACTATTGTGGCTTCGATGCTTATAATAATGATGAAGAGTTAAGTATTAGTGTTGGAGAATATAAAAATAAAAATGATTTGAAGGACATTGTGTTTGATGGCTTTAAGGTAGATTATAATGATGGAAACATTGTATATACATTGTCAAATCAAAGTATTTCGATATAAGAGGTGTAAATAATGAGATTAACAACTTTTAATGTAAATGGGCTTAGAGCCTGCTGGAAAAAGGATTTTTTAAAAAGTTTTAATGATATAGGAGCTGATATCTTTTCAATTCAAGAAACTAAACTTCAGGATGATCAATTTGAATTTGATATAGATGGATATGAAAGATATTTATCTAGTGCAGAGAAGAAGGGATATAGTGGTACTTGTACATACACTAAAATTAAGCCTTTAAATGTTACATATGGAATTGATGGCAAGTATAATGATGAAGGAAGAGTTATTACTTTAGAGTTTGATAATTTCTTTTTAGTTAATGCCTATGTACCAAATGCGCAGGAGGGATTAAAAAGATTAGATTATAGAATGGTATTTGAGGATGATATGAGAGAATATCTAAAATCACTTGATAAAATAAAGCCTATAATCTATTGTGGAGATCTAAATGTAGCTCATAATGAGATTGATATAAAAAATGCAAAATCTAATGTTGGAAATCCAGGATTTTCAGATGAGGAAAGAGCTAAGATGACTGAATTGCTTGGTGCTGGGTTTATAGACACATTTAGATATATGTATCCTCTGGAGGTAAAATATTCATGGTGGAGCTATAGATTTAATGCACGTGCAAATAATGCTGGATGGAGAATCGATTATTTTGTAGTATCAGATAGAATAAAGGATAAGATTGTAAAGGTAGATATTAGAAATGATATTTTCGGCTCTGATCATTGTCCTGTGGTATTAGATATTAATATTTAATTTTAAAAGTGAAATGGTATTTGCCATTTCTCTTTTTTGTTATAAGTTAGTTTTCACTAATTATGTTATTGACATTTTACTCAAATTAACTATAATAGTATTGAAGTTAGCGCAGACTAATTTTTGTTATAGGTTTTATGGTAGGAGGTAATATGTATGCCATTAGTTATAGCACCATTAAATCAAATATTAAAAGTAATAAAGATTTTAGCAGATGAAAAAAGTAAGAAGCATCTTGAAAATCTTGGTATTACTGTGGATAGCGAACTAGAAGTATTAGCTTCTCAGGGTGGAAGTCTTATTCTTAAGGTTAAGGATGGAAGACTTGCTATCGACCATATTCTAGCTACAAAAATTATTGTGACTGCCTAGGAAAGGAAGAATCATGGAAAAAGAAAATCAAAATACTACTCCATTACTTAGCCAACTAAAGCCAGGACAAACTTGTGTAGTTACTAAGGTTAATGGAGAAGGACGTCTTAGAAGAAGACTTTTTGACATGGGTGTTACACCAGGAGCAGAGGTTTGTGTTGTTAAAAAGGCTCCACTAGGAGATCCAGTTCAAGTTACAATTCGTAATTATGAATTGACACTTCGTAAGAATGAAGCAGCTTTAGTAGAGGTAAGTATTACTTCAGCTGATAAAACTCTTGACGATGATACTACAGTAGAGGAGGCAGCTAAGTAATATGAAGCATATAGCATTAGCAGGAAATCCTAACTGTGGTAAAACCACTTTATTTAATGCCTTGACAGGATCAACAGCTCATGTTGGTAACTGGCCAGGAGTTACAGTTGATAAGAAGGAGGGTATATATAAGAAGGCTAAGGAGCCACTTGCCATCCTAGACCTTCCAGGTATTTATTCATTATCACCTTATACTCCAGAGGAGGTAATCTCAAGAAATGAGATTATCGATAATACACCTGATTGTGTCATCAATATTGTTGATGCTACAAATCTAGAAAGAAACCTTTATCTTACAACTCAATTACTAGAAATTGATGTTCCAGTAGTTATTGCCTTAAATATGGCAGACGTTATTGAAAAGAATGGATTAAAGGTTGATTTAGATAAGCTTGAGGCTGAGATTGGAGTACCAGTAGTGCTTATTTCTGCACTTAAGGGAACAAATCTTGATGTCCTAATGGACAAGGTTTATAATGAGTCACTTAAGGAAAGAAAGGGTACAACTGTTTTAGCAAATGGAACATTAGGACATATTATTGCGGACCTTAAGGCTGCATTTACTGGCCTTGAAGTTAAGAGCCCATTATTCCATGCTATTAAGCTTATTGAAAATGATGAAATTGAAATTGAGAGCCATAAGGAGCTTGTAAAGGTTGTTGATGAATTCAAGAAAACTTATACAAACCCTGTATTTGGAGATGACCTAGAGGCTGTAGTAGCTGATGAAAGATACAAGTATATCGCTTCTCATTTCTCAAACAATGTTGAAAAGCCAGAAAGAGCTAAGGAAGAAACTAAATCAGATAAGGCTGATAAGATTTTAACAAATAGATGGTTATCAATTCCTATCTTCTTATTAATTCTATTCTTAGTATTCCATTTAACATTTAGTGAGGATTTATTCTATCTAGGATCAATTTTCAAACTACCTGAGGCACCAAATGATGGAGTAGCTATATTCTATGATGGAGCAGTATTCTCACCAGGAGTTATATTATTTAACCTAATGGACTTTATAACAGCTTCTATTTCTGATGGAATTGCAAGCCTTATTGAAAGTACACCAGATTGGTTCCAAGGATTTATTAATGATGGAGTAGTAGCAGGAGTATTTGCTGTATTATCATTTGTACCACAAATATGTCTATTATTCCTATTCTTCTCAATTCTAGAGGATTCAGGATATATGGCTCGTGTAGCTTTCATACTTGATAGAATCTTCCGTAGATTTGGACTTACTGGACGTGCATTTATGCCAATGATTATGGGATTTGGATGTTCAATCCCTGCAATGATTAATACTCGTACACTTGCAGATGAAAGAGAAAGAATTGCGACTATTCGTGTAATTCCATTCTTCTCATGTGGAGCTAAGCTTCCAATTTTAACTGCAGTATCTGGTGCTATTGTTGAATCATTTGGATGGGGTAATGCAGATGTAATTACATTCTCAATGTATTTAGTTGGAATGGCTACTGCAATTATTTCAGTTATTGTTATGCGTTATACAACACTTCGTGGTGAGTCAGCACCATTTATTATGGAGCTTCCAACTTACCATATGCCAGGATTTAAGCCACTTATGATTCATGTGTGGGATAAGCTAAAGCATTTCGTAAAGAAGGCATTTACAATTATCCTTGCATCAACAATTGTTATTTGGTTCCTACAAACATTTGGATGGGATTGGACAATGGTAGATGATGTTAATACATCAATTCTTGCATCCCTTGGACAATTAATTCAACCATTATTCACTCCACTTGGATTTGGAAAGCAAATCGGAGAATATGGTTGGGTATTTGCAGTTGCTGCAATTACAGGTCTTATTGCAAAGGAAAATGTTATCGCAACATTCTTTGCACTAGCATGCGGTCTAATCTCTGCAGGAGCAATTGATGCATCAGCAGTAGCTCTTGGTGAAGAAGCATCAGCGGAAGGAATAGTTGAGGTAGAGGCAATGATAGCCGCAACATCTATTACTAAGGCAGGATTAATCGCATTCATAGTATTTAATATGACTACAGTACCATGCTTTGCAGCAGTAGCTACAGCTAAGGCTGAGCTTCCTGCAAGAAAGCTTTGGTCAACAATTATTTTCTGGTTATTTGTATCATATGTTGCAGGAACAGTTGTATTCCTAACATTAGAATATGTTTGGCCAATTGCAATTATTCTAGTAGGTGCAGTACTTATTGGAATTGCAATATATTATATTAATAAATATAGAGATCAAAAGGCTAAGGCTCAACAATTATAATAGAAAGAAGGTTCTATATGATATTATCAATTAAAAATATATTACTTGCAGTCACAGTAATAGTAATTGTTATATTGTTTTTTGGATATCTTATAGGATCTTATATCTATAAGGTTAAGCATAAGCTTCCTGTAGGTGATTGTGCAGGATGTGCTAACAAAATGAAGAAAGCTATGGAGAAGGCTAAAAGAGATATCCATAGTAATAATAGTTGTAGCTGTCATAGCAAAGACTAGAAACAAAGACTCGGTTCGTTTGAACCGAGTTTTATTTTAAATAATATATTATTTAAAAAATATCGTTTTCATCATATTTTTTAATTGACATATAGAAACTTATGGTTTAATATATATATAGTTAGTTATATCTAACTAATGTTTTTAGTTATTGGTTAGTTATAACAAACTAGGAGGCAATCATGAGTGATATTTTAGCAAGAATGCTGGCATTACATTCATCTCCTGCAATATGTGGAATTAAAGCTTCAAATCTTATAAGCTTTGATACTAATGAGATTTCAAATATTGAAGAAGAGATAAAAGAACTTAATAGCCTTTATGGTCCAAAGATCTGCTTTAGGATTTTACAGCATAGATTAAATAAGGTGCTTGTACTAGTTTATAAGAAAAGTGTTATGGATAAAACACTACAAATAAAAAGAAATAAAGACTTTTTATTACAGCTAGGCTATCGCTGTGAAAGTGTAGAATCAATGATTGGATGCTTAAAGGAAAGATTAAACCAAAATAATGATTTCCCTCATGAAATAGGTGTATTCTTAGGCTATGATTTAAGTGATATTATAGAGTTTCAAAATGGTAATAAGAATTGCCTTTATGTAGGATATTGGAAGGTTTATTCAAATCTTGATGAAAAGATTAAGCTTTTTAATCGCTTTAATAGATGTCGTGATTGCGTAGTTAGTCTATTGGATAGAGGATATCCTTTAGAGAATTTTTTAAGATAGTAATGTATTAAGGAGGAAAAAGATAATATGAGTACTATTGTAGTTTATTGGTCGGGAACAGGTAATACTGAGGATATGGCTAACAATATTGCAGAATCACTTGGTGTTACTGCAAAGTCTGTTTCAGATGTAAGTGCATCTGAGGTTTTAGAAAACGACACTATCGTTTTAGGATGCCCAGCTATGGGTGCTGAGGAGCTTGAGGAAGGAGAATTCCAACCATTATATGATGAGCTAAAGGCAAATGGAAAGAATAAGAGATATGCATTCTTCGGATCATATGGATGGGGTGGAGGAGAATGGATGCAAAATTGGCAAGAGGATGCTAAGAATGCAGGCCTAAACCTAGTATGTGAAGGATTAATATCTAATGGCGGATTTGACTCTATTGAGGGAGATTTTGATTCGTTTATTAGCGCAATCAAGGGATAATTTTATCCCTTTTGGTTTTTTAGGAGAAGGTATTTATGGAAAACATTAAAGGAAATGAAAAGGTAATAGTAAAATTTGAAGATGTGTCAAAAATATATCAATCAGGGGATCATGAGGCTAAGGCATTAGATAATGTATCATTTGAGCTTAAGGAATCTAAGTTTATTGTAATACTTGGACCATCAGGTGCAGGTAAATCTACTCTTCTTAATATGCTTGGAGGACTTGATAATCCTACAAGTGGAAAAATAATTGTAGATGGAGCGGATATATCTAAATATGATGATAATAGGCTAGCAGAATATCGTGCCGCAAAGGTCGGATTTGTATTTCAATTTTATAATCTTATTCCAACACTTACAGTATATGAGAATGTAGCGTTAGTTAAGGAAATATCAAAGAAAGCCTTAGAACCTATGGATATGCTTGATGCAGTAGGATTAAAGGATCATGCAAAAAAATTCCCCTCAAAGCTTTCAGGAGGAGAGCAACAAAGGGTATCTATTGCAAGAGCAATTTGTAAAAATCCAGAAATACTTTTAGCTGACGAGCCTACTGGAGCCCTAGATAGCCAAACAGGACAGGTAGTGTTAAAGCTATTCTTAGAGCTTGCTCGTAAGCATAAAAAGACAATTATTATTGTTACACATAATCAAAACATTGCTAAAATGGCAGATACGGTTATACGTGTAAAGAGTGGAAGAATTCATTCTATTATTGAACAAGAAAATCCATTAACAGTAGACGAAGTGGAGTGGTAGTATGTTTAAGAAGTTTTTAAGAACTCTTGCAAGCTATAAGGCACAAATGATATCAATGGTTATCATGTGTGCAATTTCACTTGGTGTTTTTATTGGATTCTCTGGTGAATGGTATAGCATCAAGAAGATGACAAATGATAATTTTGATTCTTGTATGTTCCCAGATTATAAAATATATTCTGAAAGTGGATTTAGTATTTTGGATGTAGATGATGTTTTAAAAATTGATGGTGTTGATGATGCTGTAGGACATTTAGATATAATAACACAAGCCTCTGATTATGATGAAAAGAATTTAGCATTATCAGTATTATCTGAATATAGTATGAATACATTTAATCTAATAGATGGAGAAGACTTTAGTGAGGATTATAAGGGTATTTGGGTTAATGATCAATTTTTAAATAAAAATAATTTATCTATTGGAGATTCTATTCATTTGTCGTATTCATCTATGACCTTTGAGGTAAAGATAATTGGTTCAATAAAAGCCGCAAACTATTATATTCCAGTTGATTATGAATCAGGTATGATAATGCCAAATTTCAGTAATTTTGGATACTCATATATGTCACAAACATATTTTATGGAGATTTTATCATCATATGGAATAACAAATATGACATATAATCAAATAGATGTAATGTCAGAACTTTCAAAGGAAGAGCTTCAAAATGCTTTATACGAATCATTAGGTCTTACTTTACTTGTAAGAAGTAAGAGAGATGATACAGGTTATAGTGAAGCAATGGGTGAGGTTTCTGAAGGAAAGCTTACATCAACAGCTGTATCTATTATTTTCCTTGTCATTGCTATATTATCATTGTTTACAACATTCCAACGTATAACAAGAAATGAACGTATACAAATTGGCACATTCAAGGCACTAGGATTTAAGAGTAGAAAAATAGCAATGGTATATACATCAATAGGATTATTTATTGGAATAATTGGTGCTATATTTGGAGCTATTACAGGATATGGATTATGCTATTATATCTTAAATCCTAAAGGACCAATGGGAACATATCTTGATCCAGTTGAATGGGAGCTATCATTCCCTATGTTTATATGGCCAATAACAATTTTTATAATTTTATTATTAGGAATTGTTTCATATCTATTTATAAGAATTCCACTAAAGGAGGAAGCATCAGCCTTACTTAAAAGAAAGGTACCAAAGAAGGAAAAACCAATTCTTCTTGAAAAAACTAAAGTATTTAATAAGCTTAGCTTTACCTCAAGATGGAATATAAGAGATATATTTAGACATAAGGCCAGATCATTTATGACTATATTTGGTATTTTTGGAGCTATGCTTTTATTATTCTTTGGATTTGGAATGAAGGATACATTAAACAAATTAATAGATAATTACACTAATGTTATGAATTATGAGTTAAAGATTAATTTGTCTGATAGCGCATCTGATTCACAAATAGAGGAATTAATGCTATCTGTTGAAGGTGATGCATCTTCAACTATTGCAGTAGAAATAGATGATAGTGATTATACAATGAGTATATATGACTCAAATTATAGCCACCTATATCTTTTAAGTAAAAACTCAAAGGCATATAAGCCATCAAAGGATGGAGCTTATATTTGCTATAGGTTATATCAGGAGGGATATAGAATAGGAGATACTATAAAGGTAAGCCCTTATGGTTCAAGTGAAATATATGAAATGCCTATAGTAGGAGTATATAGAACATTTATCTCAGAGGGAATTACTATAACAAGCTCCTATGCTAATAAGCTTGAAGGCTTAGAGTATAGGTATGATACTATATATACTGATTATAGTGCTAATGAGGTTACATCCATAGCACAGCAGGGTGTTATAGATTCTACACAAACATTGAATTCAGTAATGGAATCAATTAATGAAATGATGGGCGTAATGGATACAATGATTGTCCTTATGGTAATAGCCGCAGTAATTATTGGTATAGTAGTTTTATATACACTTGGTGCAATGAGCTTTGTTGAGCGATATAGAGAGCTTGCAACTTTAAAGGTTGTAGGATTTAAAAATAAAACCATTTCTAAAATATCAATTATGCAAAATGTGTGGATGACTATTGTAGGAATTATAATATCAATACCTATTTCATATTTGATATTAAATATTGTAGTTATGGCTATAGGTCAAGAATATGAAATGAGTGTTTATGCAGGACCATTAACATATCTTTCGTCAACACTTATAACATTTATAACATCTATGCTTGTAGGAATTCTTGTTATAAGAAAGAATAAAAAGATATCAATGGTAGAAGCATTAAAGGATATTGAATAATTAAGTCAGCAGTAGCTGACTTTTTTATTGAAAAGATTAAATATATTTTCATAGGTATCTATAATTGAAAAAAGCTATGTTTTGTGCTAGTATTATGTTATGTAATTTTTAATAAAAAGAGGTTTTAGGAAATGGCAGAGAATTATTTAACATTAGTAAAAAGCTTTGTAAGAAAGAATGGACTTCATAATATTATATCTATTCATACAATGGCACTTAATGAGCATAGAATTAATTTCTTTGTTGAAACAAAGGAAGAGCCTAAGGTTGAGGCAATTAAGGCTGTACTTACAGATGATATATCATTTTCATTAACAAATGATGATGATAATGGAAATTATCTTGGAGTTTTTGTATTACCAAATACAATGGCTAATATTGAAATAGTAGAAAAGGCCTTATTAGTTTACTAATAGGCTTTTAATTTTTTAAAGGAGGAAGTTAAAGGTGAATTTAAAGAGCTTTCAAAATAGATTATTAGATCTATCTAGAACAAATAACCTTATTAATTATAAGGATAGGCTCCATACTTCACTTAGTGCAATGGCACCTGAACCAAAAAAGATTTTTGAGGCATTATTTAATGATCAAAAGCTTGAGGTTTTTAATGTAGATAAATATGTATCTAAGTTTAGTGGAGAGACAGATTTAACAAAATCTGATATAAGTTTTGAGGAAATTATTCCTCAAATAGAAAAATATGTAGGAGATAATAATATCCTACTTTATAAGCAAAAGGGTAGTGTATTTAATGTATTAAGAAACATTTTAAAAAAGAGCAATGATGCTCTGCTAGAAAAGGGACTTAATATATTATATATTTCATTTGGTATGATTAATTATGAGGAGGATGGAGTAGAATATATGGCTCCATTAGTACTTGTACCAATTAAGATTGAACCATACGCAAGATCATATAAGATTTCTCTTTATGAGGAGGAATGTAGCTTAAATCCTAATTTTAAATATAAGCTATTAAATCAATTTAAGATTAGGCTTCCAGAAATATCTGCAGATGATGATTTGAATCTTTATTTTGATACTGTTAATAAAGCCTTAAAGCCAACAGGATTTTATGTTGATGAAAGAACATATATTTCCTTATTTAGCTTTAATAAAATTAATATGTATCAGGATTTATTAGAAAACGAAGGACAAATAAAAAGAAATAGTATTGTAAAGGGTCTTTTAAATGATGGCGATGTATTAAATGCAAAGCCTGCAAATCTAGAATTAGATAGCATGCTTGTAATAGATTGCGATAATACTCAAAGTGAGGCAATTGATGCGGTAAGAAGAGGAGAAAGTATAGTTCTTGAGGGACCTCCTGGTACTGGTAAGAGCCAAACTATTACAAATATTATTTCTAGTGCTATTTATGATGGTAAGAAGGTATTGTTTGTATCTGAGAAGCTTGCGGCCTTAAATGTTGTGTATGATAAGCTTATAAAGAATGATTTAGGAGATTTTGCTCTCCCACTTCATTCTACTAAGACTAATAAAAAAGAGGTCATAAAAGACCTTTATGAAACATTATTTAAGGAGAAAACTAAGACATCTAAATCCGCAAAGCTATCACTTCTTGATACTAAGAGTATTGAGCACATTTTAGACGATTATGCTGAAGTATTACATAAAAAGATAGATTTATATAATTTATCACCATATGAGATTTTTTCAAATTATGCTACAACTAAGGAATATGAATCAAATTTAATGATTTCTCCTAATAACCTTAATGAAAGGTATATTTCTAATGCTGTTAAAGTACTTGATGATTACAAAACTTATGAGAATATATTAGAGTATGATTATAGAAAAACTCCATTTTATTTAGTATCAAAGCCTAAGCTATCAGGTAGTGATATTAAGCTTTTACAATCATGTAAGGATGAGCTTACACCTCTTTTAAAGTCACTTCCTGACATTAAAAGAATATATAATTTAAATCTTATATCACTTGATGATTTGAGAGTGTTTTATAAAACATATAACATCCTATTAGATTCTAAATATTGTTTTAAGGATTTCTTTTCTAAAAGGAAAATAGATGAATATATAAATGATACTAAATCCCTTCTTGAGGATAGAATATCTTTAATAAAATCTCATGATATTTATTCTAAAATATTTAAGGATTCAATTCTTGAATATGATATAGAAGAGATAAAGGAAAGCCTTATTAAATATAAAGGAAAGCTATTTAAATCCTTAAGACCAGGATATAGAAGGATTATGAAAGCCCTAAGGGCTCATACTATAAACAATTCTAAGCCTAAATATGGTAAGGCTATTATGGGACTTACATCAGCCTCTGATTATAGCTTGTTTTTAAAGTCATTTGATAGTAGAAGTGCTTCTATAAAAAAGATATTAGGAAAGAGCTTTGATAGCTATAATACAGATTTTAAGAATCTACTTGATATGCTTACATCAATAAAATATGGGTATACAATAGATGGCTTTGGATATCTAAAGCTTGATTATAGCTTTAGACTTCCATCTATTACTGATAAGAGCCTTAAGACCTTAGATAATCAAGGTCTTTATACAATAGATATAAATACTTATGATGTTTTAGAGCTTTTTAAGCTTATTAATAGAACAATTAGAGATTATAAACTAATTGACGCTTATAGGCTATTTGAAACTAATGTTTTAAATAAGCTTAAGGGACTCGATGCGATTGGTTATCTTAATTATTCCCTTGATAATAAATTAGCTCTTGATGAAATAAAAATGCCACTACTACATGCATATTATAAAGCTCTTGTAGATAAGGTGTTAGAAGAAATACCAGCATTAAGAGAATTTAATGAGATTGTATTTGATAAGATGGTTAATGATTATATCAATCTTGATCATAAGAGATTTGATATTAATAAATCTATTATAAGAGAAAAAATACAATCATTAAAGCCAAATCCTGATGCGATAGCATCTGGTTCAATCGCATCAGTTATTAAAAGAGAATATTTAAAGAAAAGAAGACAAATGACTGTCCGTGAGATTATAAATGTAGATCCTGATTTTATTAAGACCTTAAAGCCAATATTTTTAATGTCTCCATTAAGTGTCTCATCATATTTAACACCAAATGTTAAATTTGATTTGGTTATTTTTGATGAGGCATCTCAGGTATATCCTGAGGATGCGATAGGAGCTATTTATAGAGGAGCACAGGTTGTTATTTGTGGAGATTCAAAGCAAATGCCACCAACATCATTCTTCCATTCTGAAATAGAGGATTCTACAGATGAGGATAGTGCCTCTGATTATGAATCTATCCTTGATATGGCAAAATCATGTCTTAAGACATATAGGCTTAAGTGGCATTATAGAAGTAAATGTGAGGAGCTTATAGCCTTCTCTAATAAATATATTTATAATAGCGAGCTTACATCATTTCCTAGTGCCATGGCACATAGAGATGATTTTGGTCTAGAGCTTTATAAGGTTGATGGAGTTTATGATAAAGCTACAAGAAGTAATGAGATAGAGGCACAAAAGGTTATAGAGCTTATTGATAAGCATTATAAGACTTATAAGGATACACGTTCCATTGGAGTTGTAGCCTTCTCTATTTCACAGCAAAGGCTTATTGAGCGTAGGCTTAGTGAATATTTATCAACTCATGAGGTTATGGATAATAAGGCTGAACCTATTTTTGTCAAAAATCTTGAAACAGTTCAAGGTGATGAGCGTGATACTATAATATTTAGTATTGGCTATGGATATGATAAGGATAAGAGGTTTGTTCAAAACTTTGGACCACTTAATCGAGAAGGTGGAGAGAGAAGACTTAATGTTGCGATTTCACGTGCTAAAATCAATGTTAAGGTTATCTCATCTATTAATTCTTATGATATAAAGGACACAAATGTATTAGGAGCCTCTCTTTTAAAGAAATATTTAGATTTCGCATCTGAGCCAACCCTAAAGAGCCTTGGAAGTGAAGAGGGTAAATCTGATTTCTCACTTGAGGTTAAAAAGTTCCTTGAGGATGAGGGATATGATCTTGATTACATGGTTGGATTTAGTAATAAAAAGATTGAAATCTGTATCAAGGATAAAAAGACAAAGGATTATATCATAGCTATTGAATGTGATGGTAATACATATTATGAATCAAGGCTTTGCCGTGATAGAAATAGGCTTAGAAATGAAATGCTTACACGTATGGGATTTAGATACATTAGGGTATATTCAACAGCATGGTATAAGGATAATGCTTTAGCTAAGAAGCTTCTTATTGAACAAATATCTAAGGATAAAAATAATTTAAACCTTATGGATGTAGATGATTTCCTTGTCTCTGTAGATAATAATGATATTACTTTTGATGAATATGTTTATTCACCAGATGAAAAGCTTATTGAGCTATATAAATCACAAGAGCTTGATTTTGAAGGCCTTGTAAAAAGAGTACTTGATAATGAATCACCTATTTCTGAGGCTTGGTTTATCGAAAGATATAAGGATATCTTTAATGATGGTTCAAATCCTTGGGATGAATATGAGCTTCTAAAGGCTATGCATTTAAATAATATGGAGATAGTCTCTCATGATGGATATTTAATGTATAAGAATAGTGATATTAAAATGAGAATTCCATATGAAGGAGGTAAGCCACGTGATATAAAATATATATCACCGCTTGAGCTTGCATATGGAATGAAGGTTTTACTTGCTAGAAATAATGGATTATCTAAGGATGATTTGTATAAGAAAATGGAACAAACTCTTGGATATAAGAGAATGAATAAGCAAATAGAAGCAAAGTTTGATTTAGCAATAGATGATCTTAAGAATATTACTATTCTTACAGAAAAAGATAATAAACTAAAGGTTTTAGATATTTAATCTTGAAAAAATTAAAAAAAACCTTATAATAAGTGTTAGGACTATAGCCAAGCGGTAAGGCAGTGGACTCTGACTCCATCATTCGTAGGTTCGAATCCTACTAGTCCTGCCACTT
>AUXO014765458.1_pt1 | contig 42289 bp, 40 predicted proteins | sample 768731 | NCBI WGS metagenome assembly AUXO01 (sample SAMN02715735, study PRJNA202380) | gut metagenome | biome: sheep rumen | host: Ovis aries | place: New Zealand: Palmerston North | reverse complement strand
TTTTCTGATCTATTTGGTGATGCATTTGGCGGAGGCTTTGGTGGCTTTTCGTCATTTGGTGGTGGTAGAAGATCAAATCGTCCAAGACAAGGTGAGAGCCTAAGGACAAGAGTTTCTATCACATTTGATGAAGCGATGAAAGGGACTACAAAACAGATAACAGTCCCATATCTTGAAGAATGTTCATCTTGCCACGGAAGTGGAGCTAAAGCTGGTACAAGTCCAGTGACATGTGATAGGTGTGGTGGAAGGGGCCAAGTTACAGTTCAGCAGAGAACGCCATTTGGTATCATGCAATCAGTTTCTACATGTCCAGAGTGTAATGGTACTGGTAAGGTAATAAAAGAAAAATGTAGTAGTTGCAATGGTACTGGATATAATAGAGTCAATAAATCATTTGAAGTAAATATTCCAGCAGGTATAGATAATGGCCAGTCAGTAAGACTTACGGGAAAAGGGAATCCAGGTGAAAATGGTGGCGTGAGAGGTGATCTTTTTGTAGCTGTTACTGTAGCACAACATCCTATACTTAAGAGACAAGGTGTAAATATATATTCTACAGTAGCGATAGATTATCCTACAGCAGTACTTGGCGGTGAAGTGAAAGTTAAAACTTCTGATGGAGATGTGATGCTTAAGATAAAACCTGGCACTCAGAGTGACACAAAGATGAGGCTTAAAGGAAAAGGAGTTCCACTTCTTCGTGATCCTAAAGCTCGTGGGGATCAATATGTCACAATAGTTGTAAATGTACCGACAAATCTAAATAAAGAGCAAAAAGAAGCTCTTGAAAATTATAAAAAAACATTAGATCAATAAACATAGAAAGGAGACGATTATGTTCAAGGAAATTGGTAAAAAAATTAAAGGACTTGCAAAGATTTTATTTGTACTTGGAATTATAATCAGCGTAATATGCGGTATAGTAAGCTGTACAGGAATAGTTGGCACAGCTACTATAGCTGATGCACCAGAGCCTGCAGCTCTTATTATAGGAATTATTGCATTTTTGATAGTATTACTTATAGGAATTCTTATATCATACTTATCAGTACTTTTCACATATGCTTTCGGAGAACTCGTTGATAAAGTAGATGAGATTGAGAAAAAGATAGGCACAAATAAAAATGTAGAAGAAAAATAAAACTTGTGATATAATACATATAATCTTAGGAGGTGCCATATGAAACTTATGTATATTATAGTACGACAAGACAATGAGTCTGATGTAGTAAGTGCACTAATTAGTCAAAATTATAGAATTACAAAGCTTGCAACTTCGGGTGGTTTTTTAAGAAGAGGTAATACTACACTTTTTAGCTGTGTAGAAGACGATGCTGTAGATAAAGCTATAGAGATAGTGCATAATGAATGTGGCAAGAGACAAAGCATACAAGTAGATATGCCAGTTAATCTTCCATCGACAGCAATTAATTATACGACACTTCCTACTACCATAGAAGTTGGTGGTGCTACTATTATAGTAACAGATGTATCAAGGTTTGAAAAGTTTTAACTTGTGATAATCAAATTCGCATAAAAAAAACCAGTGCATGATCACTGGTTTTTTATTGCGTGGATAACAACAATTAAACTTTTGTTTTTGCAGCGCCTTTCCATATAAGTCCGATAACGACTCCTATGATAGTAGGTACTACCCAACCGAGTCCAAGACTATAAAATGGGAAGAAACGATTGCCGAACATCTGCGCAGTGCTGATGAAGTTTTCTGATATGAGTCCAACTGGAAATGCTCCTATAAAATCAAAAACTGCAGCGATCATGTTAAATATTGTAGCCATGACGAACACTTTCTTATCATATCCGAAGAATTTGCCAAAAAGTGTGAGTAGGATTATGCTAATCGTGAGTGGGTATAAGAACATAAGCACAGGCACAGCATATGTAATTATAGCATCAAGACCAAAGTTTGATACTACAAACGAAAATACTGTAAATACTATAGCCCAAGTTTTTTCGCTTATAAAATTTGGAAACATCTTATAAAACATTTCAGAGCAACTTATAACGAGAGAAAGTGCAGTTTTTAAGCAAGCGAGAGTAACTGTAGCAAGTAAGAAATATATACCAAATCTTCCGAAGTAATTGTGAGTAATTTCTGATAAAGCTATACCACCATTAGATGAGACTTCAAATTTTCCCATGCTCATAGTTCCCATAAGTGTAGTGAGCACATAGATGAGTGCCATAAGGACACAACCGATAATACCTGCTTTTATTGTGTTGATTGCTACATCTGTCTCATTTTTTATTCCTAAGTCTCTTACAACTCTTATAACTGTAATGCCGAAAGCAAGAGATGCGATGGCATCCATAGTTCCGTAGCCTTCAAGGAAACCTTTAAAGAAAGAGTTCGACATGTAAGCAGTATCTGGTGTGACTGAATCTATAGTGCCAAGTGGATTGGCAAATGAAATTACAATTAGTATTGTAAGGAATATTAGAAATATTGGGTTGATGTATTGTCCAACCCATTTCATGATACCACTTGGACGAAGAGCGAAGAAAAGTACTATCGCAAAAAATATAAAAGTAAATATAAGTCGGGGAACTACTTCTGATCCATCAATGAGTGGGAGCATACCAATAGTAAATGAAGTTGATGCACATCTTGGGATAGCAAAAAATGGACCAATGGTTAGATATAGAGCTATAGTTAAAAAGTATTTGTATTTTTCTCCAACTAATGATGCAAGATCAAAAAGACTATCTTTTTGGCTGATGCCAAGACATGCAACACCAAGTAGTGGTATTCCTACACCTGTGAGTACAAAACCCATTATAGCAGACCAGACATTTGATCCTGCAAGTTGTCCCATATGGACAGGGAATATAAGATTGCCTGCTCCAAAAAACATACCGAAAAGCATACTGCCGACAAGTATACTTTCTTTAAATGTCAGAGATTTTTTCATAGCTTCCCCCTTGGAAATTTTATTATATGAATTTTATTATAAATTTATTTAATTTTCAACATCTTTAGGCAATAGAGATATAGGGTTATAACTGATATACGAGTTAGATGTAGTCTTTAAAGTGTTTTATGATATATTCTTTTAATTCACTTACAGCTTTTGTCTTATAACCATTTTTCCATTCAATGATTATAAATCTTTTGCAGTTTGGGTTATGAATTTTTATAATTTTTATTTTGTCGTTTGGAACTATTTCTTTCCAGGTGATTGAAGGAATAATTGCAAAACCAAGTCCAGTCTTTATATATTCTTTTATGACATATGGTGAATTGTTTTCAAAACAAAACTTTGGTTTGAATCCAGCAAGCATACAGTAATAATCATTAATTTCTCTCAAATCTTTATTCTTGGAAAGCGATATAAGGTTTTCATTTGCGATTTCGGACAGGTCAATTGATGATTTTTTTGCAAGTTTATGATTTTTTGGCACAGAGAGAAGAAGGTGTTCTTCAAGCAGGTCTTTTTTATCTTTATCAGCAATATAAGAAGTATCTGACCTTATGATTATGTCGAAGTCCTTTTTACGTTCTATGTACTCTGTCTTATCAAGCTGTGTGACACGTAAATTTATGTTTTTATTATTTGTCTGATAATCTACAAGAAGTTTTCTCATTTGTGATGATGCAGAATTGACAAGAATTGATACAGTATTATTGGCTTCACCTTTTAAATCATTAATTTCTGATTTGATATATTTTAGCTCATCAAGAATACTTGATGTGTGCTTAAATAATGCCTCGCCATATGGACTTAATGCAACATTTCTACCTTTTTTCACAAATAAGTCGACTCCAAGCTCTGTCTCAAGATTTTTTATAGTCCTTGAGAGGGCTGGTTGTGACACATTAAGGTTTTCTGCTGCTTTTGTAAAATGGGATGTATTTGCAACTTCGTTAAAATATGTTATTTCTGTAAGATTCATTATAATACCTCATAAGGGATAGTTATAAGTTCTTTTTTTTACATTATAATTAATATAAAAGTTAATGTCAATAATATATAACAATTTAGTTATAAAATTATACAAATAATGAATATTTTTTTTATTGATTATATGTGCTATAATGTAAGAAAAAATATAGATTTACTTAAGGGTACTATGGAAAATGTCCAATATATGTTTTCCGATTATGGTACTAACCTAAATCTTAAATATTTCATTTTGAGGGAGTTCCTATGGAGTGGAATAAGAATAAGAAAAAGAAAGAAGAAAGATTAAATTCTGTAAGTTCTTTTTTGGATGGTAAAGTAATAAAGACTAATGATATCGTCGAGGTTCTTAATCGTGTGATAAGACCAGGCGATAATTTAATTTTGGAGGGAGATAATCAGAAGCAAGCATCATTTCTTGCAAAAGCTATGACTAAAGTTGATGTGCAGTCTGTGCATGATATACATCTGATTATACCTTCTATATCAAGAGATGAGCACCTTGATCTTTTTGATAAAGGTATAGCATCTCTTATTAATTTTGCATTTGCAGGGACGCAGAGTCTTCGTCTAAGTTCGATGATGAATAGTGGCGTATGTAAAGTTGGAGCGATACATACATACTTTGAACTCTACGCAAGACTTTTTGTAGATCTCATACCAAATGTTGCACTCGTTGCAGCAGATGCAGCAGATAGAAATGGCAACCTATATACTGGTGCAAATACAGAAGAGACACCAACACTTGTAGAAGCTACTGCATTTAAGGATGGTATAGTTATAGCTCAGGTCAATAAGATAGTTGATAAAGTTCCAAGAGTTGACATACCTGGTGATTGGGTTGATATGATAGTTGAAGCAGATGAGCCATTTCCTATGGAGCCACTTTTCACAAGAGAACCAGACAAGATAAAAGATCATCATATACTTGAAGCAATGATGATTATAAAGGGAATATATGAGAAGCATCAAGTTATATCTTTAAATCATGGTATAGGATACAATGGTGGTGCTATAGAACTTATACTTCCAACTTATGGAGAAGAACTTGGACTTAAAGGAAAGATATGTAAGAACTGGGTTCTCAACCCTCATCCAACTCTTATACCAGCAATTGAAGCTGGGTGGGTTGAGTCGGTCTATGCATTTGGCGGTGAGACAGGTATGAGTAGATATACAGCTGCACGTCCTGACATCTTTTTTACAGGTAGTGATGGTGTCATGAGATCCAATCGTCCTCTTGCACAACTTGCAGGACTTTATGCTATGGATTTATTCCTTGGTGCTACACTTCAACTTGATTACTTTGGTAACTCATCAACAGTTACAGGTAATCGTGTATCTGGCTTTGGTGGCGCTCCAAATATGGGACATGATTCAGGAGGAAGACGTCATGCAACTCCTGCATGGGCAGCGATGAAAGACGAAAGTCGCCCACTTCGTGGAGGAAGAAAACTTGTGGTGCAGATTGTATCTACAAGTTATAAAAATAAAGAAGGAAAAGTGATACCTTGTATAGTAGAAGAACTTGATGCAGTGAGAGTTGGGAAAGAGACGGGCATGCCGATAACTCCAGTTATGATTTACGGAGAAGATGTGACGCATGTAGTGACTGAGCAAGGTATAGCCTATACATATATGGCTAAAACTAATGAAGAGAGACGAGAGATGATTGCGGCAGTATCAAGAGGCATACCAGTAGAAAGTTATTGTAGTGATAAGAGAAGAGAAGAACTTATAAATGAAGGAAAGATTGCATTTCCAGAAACACTTGGTATAGATAGAGCTAGAGCAAATAAAGAATTGCTTGCTGCTAAAAGTCTTGAAGAGATAAGAGAGATATCTGGTGGACTTTATGATATACCAGAGAAATTTTTAAAGAAATAATATAATTGAAGGGCGAGTATTGTATACTCGTATAGAAAAGGAGGAGAATTAGATGTCACGAAAGTTAACAGAGCTTAATGAGCTAAAACTAAAACTTCGTAGTGGCGGTGGTGAAAAAGCCGTGGAAAAGCAACATAGTCTTGGCAAGATGACTGCAAGGGAACGTCTTGAGAAACTTTTTGATGCTGGGACATTTGTTGAGACTGGACTTTTTGTAAAACACAGATGCACTAATTTTGGTATGGATAAAAAAGAAAGTCCAGCAGAAGGAGTTGTGACTGGCTTTGGACAAATCAATGGTAGACTTACATATGCAGCAGCTCAAGATTTTACAGTAATAGGTGGATCTCTCGGTGAGATGCATGCTGATAAGATAGTAAAGTGTCAAGAAGCTGCTATGAAGGTAGGGGCACCTATGATTTGTATCAATGATTCAGGTGGTGCTCGTATACAAGAAGGTGTAGATGCACTTTCAGGTTATGGAAGAATTTTTTATAACAATACTTTGGCATCAGGAGTCATCCCACAGATTTCAGTTATTATGGGACCTTGTGCAGGTGGTGCTGTATATAGTCCTGCTATAACTGATTTTATATTTATGGTAGAAAATACAAGTCAGATGTTTATAACAGGTCCGCAAGTTATAAAGACAGTTACTGGCGAAGATGTGACAGCTGAAGCTCTTGGCGGAGCGATGACTCACAATTCTATATCGGGTGTAGCACATTTTCATGCAGCAGATGAGAATGCTTGTATAGAACAGATAAGAACTTTGCTTTCATATCTTCCACAAAATAATATGGAGAAAGCAGAAACTTTTGCATGTAGTGATGACTTAAATAGATTAAGCCCTGAACTCAATGATATAGTTCCAGAAAATCCCAATAAAGCTTATGAGATGAAAGATGTCATAAGAGCAGTAGCGGATGACAATGTATTTTTTGAGACTCAAAGTGAGTATGCAAAAAATATCATTACAGGTTTCATACGTCTTGCAGGTAAGTCTATAGGAATCATAGCAAGTGAACCAAAAGCTATGGCAGGATGTCTTGACATCAATGCATCAGATAAAGCAGCAAGATTCATAAGAACTTGTGACTGCTTCAATATCCCTATACTTACATTTGAAGATGTGCCAGGATTTTTGCCTGGAACTCAACAAGAGCATGGTGGCATCATAAGACATGGAGCAAAGATGCTTTTTGCTTATAGCGAAGCATCTGTCCCTATGGTTACTGTCATAACTCGTAAAGCATATGGAGGAGCATATATTGGTATGTGCTCAAAACATCTTGGAGCTGATATAGTGTATGCTTGGCCAGAAGCACAGATTGCAGTTATGGGTGCAGAGGGCGCGGCCAATATAATTTTTGCAAAAGACATAAAAGCATCAGAAAATCCTCAAGAAGAAAGAGCAAAAAAGATTGCAGAATATGACAATATGATGATGAACCCATATGTAGCAGCAAGTCGTGGTTATGTAGATGATGTCATAGAACCTGCAACTACAAGAAAGATGCTTATAGCTGCATTTAACTCTTTAGAGACTAAAGTAGTTCGCAAAGCCAATAAGAAGCATGGCAATATTCCATTGTAACACTGTGACACAGGAAAGGAGAGAATAGATGGGATTATTTTTAGCAATGTATGGCAATAAAGTAAACATTGAAGAAGCTCTTTTTATATCAGCATTTGCCATGATAGTAGTTTTCTTGGTGCTTCTTATCATATCATATCTGATTGATATCACAGCATTTTTTATAAATGGACCTAAGAAAAAAGTTGAAAAAAAGTTAGAAAACATAGAAAAGAAAGCTTGTGATGTGAAAAGTGTATCAAAAGATAAAGAAAGTGATCTGGTAGTTGTGATAGCAGGAGCTATTGCAGCATATCTTGGTACATCAGCAGATAATGTAGTTATAAAAAGTATAAGAAGGATACCTCAGAGTGATACACCTTGGACAGAGAGAGGTCTCTTATCTCAGATAAAACCATAGTGACACATCTAATATAATTATAGGAGGAAATATTTATGAAAAAGTTTAATATAAAAGTTGATGGAGTAATGCATGAAGTTGAAGTAGAGGAAGTTGGAGGATCAATGGTAGCCGCAGCAAGTTATGTAGCACCTGCACCAAAAGCAGCACCAGTGGCACCGGCAGCGCCTGTAGCATCTTCTGCACCAAAAGCTAAAGCTGGATCTGGCTCAGTTGTAGCACCGCTTCAAGGTACAGTTCAGACTATAAAAGTAAAAGTAGGCGATACTGTAAATGCAGGTGATGTAGTTGCTGTTATAGAAGCAATGAAGATGGAAAATGATATACCAGCTGTTGCAAGTGGAAAAGTTACACAAGTTTATGTAAGCAATGGCGCAAAAGTAGCTGCTGGAGATGTATTACTTGATATAGCATAGTGAGTGTAGAAGGGCATATGTCCACATATATAATAATGGGAGTTAATATATGCAAGTATTATTTTTAACAAATGTTATCGTAGAGACACTTCGTACTTTCTGGGAAAGTACTGGTTTCTATGATTTTTTTAATCCTATAATGAAGCCTGGTGTACTTCTTCCATTTGGTAATCTTATAATGATTGGTATAGCTTGCGTACTTCTATATCTTGCTATTGCGAAAGAATATGAGCCATATCTACTTATATCTATTGCGTTTGGTATGCTACTTGTCAATCTTCCTCTTGCAGGACTTATGGATGCACCAGTATTAAGAGAAGTATCGTCAGCACTTGGAGCAGTAGACCAAGGTGCACTTAAATTTTTTGCCGATAAACTGAATATAAATATCGCTGAGACAAAAGGTGGTCTTCTTTACTACCTTTTTCAAGGCATAGACCTTGGCATATATCCGCCACTTATTTTCTTATGTATAGGAGCAGGTACAGACTTCGGTCCACTCATTGCCAATCCTCGTTCGCTTCTTCTTGGAGCAGCAGCACAGTTTGGTATATTTTTCACATTTATTGGAGCGATATTTCTTGGATTCACAGGACCTGAAGCAGCATCAATTGGTATAATCGGTGGAGCAGATGGACCTACAGCACTTTATCTTACATCAAAGCTTGCACCACAACTTTTAGGATCTATAGCAGTAGCTGCTTATTCATATATGGCACTTGTACCTATGATACAACCACCAATAATAAAACTACTTACCACAGAGAAAGAGCGTGTCATAAAGATGGAGCAACTTAGAGAAGTATCACAGACGGAAAAAATAATATTTCCTATCGTGGTTACTATTTTCTGTTGTCTACTTCTTCCATCAGCAGCATCACTAATTGGTATGCTTATGCTTGGCAATCTCTTGAAAGAATCAGGAAGAGTACCACTACTTGTAAAATGTATACAAGATTCTCTTATGTATATAGTATCAATATTTTTAGGTGTCACTGTAGGTGCTAAAGCATCAGCAGAGCATTTTCTTACACCAGATACTCTTAAAATAATAGTACTTGGACTTATAGCATTTTCTATAGGTACAGCAGGTGGAGTGCTTATAGGTAAGATTATGTGCGTAGCAACTGGCGGAAAGATAAATCCTATGATTGGTGCAGCTGGTGTGTCTGCAGTCCCTATGGCAGCTCGTGTAGTTCAAAAGGAAGGGGTCAAGTATAATCCTACTAATTTCTTACTTATGCATGCAATGGGACCAAATGTTGCAGGAGTTATCGGATCAGCAGTTGCAGCAGGAATGTTATTATTGTTTTTTCAATAATTAAAGTATTTGTATAGTGCTCTAATTCTATATACTTAATTATTATAAAATAAGTTTCATGGTGGAGTGCAATATGTATAATGTTGAAGAACTAACGATAGAAAAATTTCATAATGATTTAAAAGAAGGATTGACCACTTGCAAAGAAGTAATGGAAGCTTATATAGATAGGATTAACACTTATGATAAGCAAAACGATAAAATCAATGCGATAATTTTGATTAATAAAGATGCTATAAAAGAAGCTGAAGACTGTGACAAAAAGATAAGAGAAGATAAAAGTATCATAGATAGATTGCCACTTTTTGGTTGTCCACTTTTAGTAAAAGATAATTTTGAGACATATGATATGCCAACTACAGCAGGATCTAAGACGCTTGAAGGTTTTATGACTCATAAAGATGCATTTGTAGTTGATAAACTAAGAAGTGCTGGAGCAATCATAATAGCTAAGACAAATCTTCATGAATTTGCAGTATGGGGAGAAAATGTATCATCTATTCTTGGACAGACATATAATCCTTATGATCATACAAGATCCAGTGGTGGATCATCTGGTGGTACAGGAGCAGGACTTGCAGCTAACTTTGGTCTAATTGGTATAGGGACTGATACTATCAATTCTGTAAGAAGCCCAAGCTCAGCCAATAGTCTTTGTGGCATAAGACCAACTATAGGTCTTGTAAGTCGTATGGGTATAGTACCATATTCGCTTACACAAGATACGGCAGGGGCACTTGCAAGAACTGTGACAGACGCAGTTAAGACTTTTAACATGATGGTAGGAGCTGATCCAGAAGATCAAGTTACAGTTGATTCTGCAAAGTATGCAAAAGATGATTATAGAAAATTCTTAAAAGCTACAGGATTAAAAGGAAAGAAGATAGGGATACTTAGAAGCTTTATGGGTACAAAAGATGTCCATAAAGAAGTCAATAGGTGTATGGAAGATTGCTTTATGATCTTGAAAGATAATGGAGTGACACTTATTGATATAGAAGAAAAGTATGATATAGGGCATCTTGTAAATGATATAAGTCTTCATCTGTGGGACTTCAAATATGAACTTGAAAAGTATTTGAAAGAGCATAATTGTAAGTACCAGACTTTTGACGAGCTTATAAATTCTGGACTTTGTACTCCGGATATTATTGTAAATCTGGAAGATGCCAATAAAATAGATATTCATTCGGATGCTTACAAAGAAAGAGCAAAGAAAAGACTTTCGCTTATAGAAGAAGTAAAAGCTCTTTATAAAAAGTATTCAATTGATGCGATTGTTTATCCACATCAGCAACAACTGGTATGTAAGGTTGGCAAAACTCAGGCAGAGCGTAATGGAGCTATAGGATCAGTTACTGGATTCCCTGCAATAGTTGTACCAGGTGGATTTTCTACTCCAGATGAAAATGCTCCAATAGGTGTGCCAGTGGGTTTAGAGATACTAGGACTACCATTTACAGAAGATATACTTATAGAGATTGCATATGGATTTGAACAGGCAAGTAAAAAAAGAAAAAAACCAATACTTGGACACAATAATTAATCAAATGTAACTTAGTTCACATGAGAGGGTAAAGATTATAAACCCTAAAAAATAAATGTAGGAGGGAATATGGTAAAAGCACAAATTACACCCGGTGCATACTATGATTCAGTATCACTTATGATTATATCTAATGCAGTAAAAAAGATACCAGGTGTTACTGAAGCACTTGTAGGCATGGGCACAGATCTTAATCGTGAGTTAAATAGAAATAACCCTAATCTTAACTCACCAGAGGTAGAAAAAACTACTCCAAATGATTTCTTTGTCGCAGCAAATGTAAGTGACGAAAAAGTGTGGGAAGAAGTTCTCGCCAAAGTTGATGAAAAGCTTAATGAAAAAAAAGAAGATGCAGCATCAAATTATTATCCAGCAACTCTTGAAGGAGCATTAAAAGTTCAGCCTAATACCAATATGGCTGTGATATCTGTTCCTGGGAAAGGAGGCCATGCTTATAATGTTGCAAAAGATTGTCTAAAGCATTATATCAATGTTATGTTATTTTCTGATAATGTAACGATTGAAGAAGAGTATGAATTAAAATCGGAAGCAGTAAAACGTGGTCTTCTTGTTATGGGACCAGATTGTGGAACTGCAATAGTTAACCATGTACCTCTTGCATTTGCAAATGTTGTTCGTCCTGGAGATATAGGTATGGTTTGTGCATCAGGAACAGGTACTCAAGAAGTTTCTTCTATCATAGATTCACTTGGAGGAGGGGTTTCACAAGTACTTGGTACAGGTGGGCGAGATCTTAAAAAAGATATAGGTGGTATAATGTTCAAGCATGCTTTGGAGGCTTTAATTGCTGATAAAGAAACTAAGGTTATAGTTCTTGTATCAAAGCCACCTTATCCACCAGTTCAGACAGAAGTTTTAAAGATGGCAAAAGCCGGTGGAAAACCAACAGTAGTATGCTTTATTGGTGGTGATCCAAAAGAAGTTGAGTCAATGGGACTTGTACCTGCTGTATCACTTGAAGATGCTGCAAGAAAAGCTGTTGCTTTATCAAAAGGAGAGCAACCTCATACATTTGATGGATTTGACATGAGCCCAGCAGAGATTGATGCTTTGGTAAATGAAGCAACTAAAAATTTGAAATCAACTCAGAAATATATGAGAGCCCTTTACACCGGTGGTACACTTTGTGATGAGTCTATGAAATATCTACTTCCAACTTGCAAGAGAATATATTCTAATATACCTCTTCAAGATAACGATAAACTTGAAAATAAAGATGTAAGCTTTGAACATACAGCTCTTGACTTTGGAGATGATGAGTTTACAGTAGGTCGTCCTCATCCAATGATTGATCCATCACTTAGGGCAGAGAGAGTTTTGAAAGAAGCAAAAGATGATACTTGTGCTGTGATTTTAGTTGATTGTGTTATAGGGTATGGTTCACATGAAGATCCTGCAGCTGATCTTTCTGATGCAATTAAGAAAGGAAAGAAAGAAGCTTTAGATGCAGGTCGTGATGTCATAGTTGTAGCATCTGTATGTGGAACTGAAGGAGATCCTCAAGGCTTAAGTAAAACTCGTGAGACACTTAAAAATGCTGGTGCAATTGTTATGCCAACTAATGCTCAAGCATGTAGACTTGTAAAGAAAATAATAGAGAAAGTAGCATAAAATTATAGGGTCAAGCCCGATAGGAGAAGATTATGGAAAATAAAGTCAATACACTTTTTACAAAAAAGATTCAGATTGTGAATTTTGGTATAAAAAGTTTTTATGATGATAACAAAAAGCAAGGCGTCCCTTCGGTACATGTTGATTGGAAACCTGTAGCTGGAGGCAATAAAGAACTTGCAAGTATTCTTGATGATTTATTGTAGTACTATAAAGGGTAAAGGCGAAAGTTACCCTATGATAAATAAATCTAATTAAAGGAGAATAAAATTATGGCTATCACAAAAGAAGAAATTAATGCTGCGAATGCGGAAGCGTTAAAAATTATTTTAAGTGCTAAACCTACTCTTATTGGTATGGGCACTGCTGGTGAAGATATTCCTGGTATGACTCCTACAACTATACTTCACTCAGGCCCTCCAGTAGACTGGGAGCATATGTCAGGTCCTCAAAAAGGAGCTGTAATAGGTGCTCTTATGTACGAAGGTCTTGCAAAAGATGATAAGGAAGCAGAGAATCTTGCAGCATCAGGCAAGATTACATTTGATCCTTGCCACCACCATGCTGCTGTAGGACCTATGGCTGGTATAGTATCATATCATATGCCAGTATTTATAGTGGAAAACAAAGAGTATGGCAATAAAGCATATTGCACTTTCAATGAAGGTCTTGGAAAAGTTTTGAGATTTGGTGCTTACCAACCAGAGGTTATTGATAGACTTAAATGGCTTGAGAAGGAGCTTTACCCTATCGTTAAAGAAGCTCTTGCTATAACTGGCGATATAGATCTTAAAGCTATGATATCAGAAGTTCTTCAGATGGGTGATGATGGACATAATAGAAATAAAGCAGGCACATCACTTCTTTTCAGAAAACTTGCTCCAGCTATTGTACAAACTCATTTTACAGAAGAGCAAAAAGTAAAAGCGCTTAAGTTTATAGATAGCAACGATCACTTCTTCCTTAATCTTACTATGCCAGCAGCAAAGTGTACTATGGATGCTACATTCTGTGATGTAAATCCAAAGACAAAAGGCTCTACAATCGTTGCCACTATGGCACGTAATGGTTATGAATTTGGTATAAGAGTAGCAGGACTTGGACAAAAGAAATGGTTCACAGGCCCAGCAGAGATAGTTGAAGGTCTTTACTTCCCAGGATTCACAGCGGAAGATGCTAATCCAGATGTTGGTGATTCTTGTATCACAGAGACTTGTGGCATCGGAGGATTTTGTATGGGTGCTGCACCAGCTATTGTACAATTCGTTGGTGGTACTCCAGAAGATGCTCTTAATTATAGTAGACAAATGTATGAAATTACAGAAGGAGAAGGAACTACATATAAGATTCCTGCTCTCAATTTCCGTGGCTCAGCAACAGGAATTGATATAAGAAAGGTTATAAAGACTCAGATAAGACCAGTTATCAATACTGGTGTGGCAGCAAAGAAACCTGGTGTTGGTCAAGTTGGTGCTGGTATCGTACACCCACCTATGAAGTGCTTTGAAGATGCACTTAAAGATTTTAAGGAAACATATATGGGCTAATAAGTAAGCCCCAATCAAATTATAGGAGGAATAGATTTATGAAATGGGATCAAATTAAAATGTATGATTTAACAATTGGTACAGGTGTTACTACTCCACCATGGCCTACATATCAACCACTTAGAGTAGAATACTTTAAGAGACTTTCTTCAAATGGTGCTAATGGACAAATTATTCACACAAGTAATCACGTAGGTACTCACCTTGATGGACCAAGACACTTTGATACAGCTGGCGGAGATATAGCAAGTCTTCCACTTGACAAACTTTGCCATCCAGGAGTAGTTGTAGATCTTTCTGATGAATTTGGAGAAGAAGATTTTTCTATCTATAGTGAGAAAGATATTGAAAAAAGAGTTGAAGTAAAAGATGGAGATATACTTATAATTAATACTGGTTATCATAAGTATGGTTGGGAAGAGCCTCTCGCAGATGAACAACGTTACATGGTTCGTCACCCAGGTCCAGCTCTTTCATTTGTAGAGTGGTGCCACAACAAACATATACGCTGGATTGGTGTAGATTGTGGATCAGCAGATCATCCAATGAATACAAAAATCCGTGATTGGTGTCCTATGGATGCAAAGAAGTGTGATGACTACATGAAGAAAAAATATGGAAAATCACTCAATGAAATATATCCATGGCCAGAACAATATCAAGCAATGCACATACAGATGTTCCCTAAGAAATATGGTGAGATAATTCATGCTGAGTGTGTAGGCGGAGAAATTGATAAAGTATCTAATAAGAGACTTGTTATCGGATGTTTCCCTTGGAAGGGTGTTGACATCGAGTCTGCATTTACTCGTATAGTAGCATTTGATGGATTTGAAGGCGTATAAAATATAAGGAGGATGTCATGAGAGAATTTGAATATGTTGCGCCAAAGACAGTCAAGGAAGTAATTAATTTACTTGCATCTTATAAGGAAAAAGCAACAGTTCTTGCTGGTGGCACCGATGTAGTAGTTCGTCTTCGTGATGAAATTATAGAGCCTGAGTTCGTTGTAGATATAAAACATGTAGATGAACTTAAAGGAATAAAATTTGATAAGAGCTCTGGACTTTTTGTAGGTGCACTTGCCACTATGCATGAGATAGAAAATGATAAAAATGTAAAAGAGTTCTATCCGTATTATGCAGATGCTTGCGGGCATGTTGGTTCAAAACAAGTGAGAAATAAAGCAACATCTGTAGGTAATCTTTGCACTGCGTCACCACTTGGTGATAGCTTGACACCTATGTTTTGCCTTGATGCTATAGTAGTGATAGAAGGCCCAAAAGGTAAGAGAGAGGTACCAGTTCGTGAATTCATAACATTTGTAAGGAAGACTGTGCTTGAAAGAGATGAGCTTGTCCTTGGTATCAAGATGCCATATATTGAAGGCTTAAAAGGTATCTATACAAAAAATGCAAGAAGACACGAAGTAGATCTTTCTAATATTGTAGCAACTATTTGTAAAGTAAATGATGAGTATAGGATAGCTTATGGCTCTGTAGCACCTACTCCAATAAGACTTGTGAAGACTGAAGAGTTCCTAAAAGGCAAAAAAATTGATGATAAAGTTATAGAAGAAGCAGAAAATATTCTTGAATCAGAGATATCGCCTATTTCAGATCTTCGTGCTACAAAAGAATATAGAATTTCAGTATCAAAATCAATATTGAAAAATAGCCTTAAGGCACTAAATAATTAGAAGGGGGGGGATAATATGAAAAAAATAGATATAAAATTTATTCTTAATGGTGAACCAGTAGAACTTACTGTAGCACCTAATCATACAGCCCTTCGTGTCATAAGAGAACAACTTGATTTGACTGGTGCTAAAGAAGGCTGTGGAGCAGGAGAGTGTGGAGCATGTACGATAATAGTAGATGGACTTGCAGTTAATTCATGTCTTATGCTTGCACCAGAACTTGATGGGAAAAATGTGCTTACGGTTGAAGGGCTAGCACATGATGGAAAACTTACAGATGTACAGCAAGCTTTTATAGATCATGTAGCACTTCAATGTGGATATTGTACTCCAGGATTTATAATGTCTACTACGGCATTTCTTGAAGAAAATAAAAAACCTACGCGTGAGGAAATAGAGATCGCACTTTCTGGAAATTTATGTAGGTGTACTGGCTATAAGAGAATTATAGAGGCAGTTGAGGATGTAGTAGCAAAAAGAGGAGGTAAATAAGTATGACAATAGATGGTAAATATACAGCGATAGGTAAATATCTCCCAAGGGTAGATGGTGTGGCTAAAGTTACAGGTGCAGCAAAGTATGCTGGTGATATTAATATGCCACGTATGCTTTATGCTGATGTAGTGAGAAGTCCATATCCACACGCAAAGATTTTAAAAATTGATACAAGCGAAGCAGAAAAGCTTCCAGGAGTAAAAAATGTTATAACTGGTGACTACTATGCAAAAAAAGGTGGACTTTATCTTGCAGATAAAAACTTCCTTGCACATAAAACTGCAAAGTATAGAGGCGAAGCGGTTGTAGCAGTTTGTGCTGAGACACCTGAGATTGCACATGCTGCTTGTAAACTTGTAAAAGTTGACTACGAAGAGTTGCCTGCAGTTTTAGGACCACTTGAAGCTATGAAACCTGATGCACCACTTGTGCATCCAGATCTTGGTTCATATCGTGTAGTACCTATATTTCATCCTGTGCCAGGAACCAATATATCACATAAGCATTTCCTTAAGAAAGGTGATACAGAGGAAGCATTTAAAAAGTGCGATAAGATAGTTGAGCATGAGTATTATGTGCCTCATGTGCAACACTGTCCTATAGAGCCACATACTGCTACGGTAAAGTTTGACGCAAGTGGCAACCTTACTGTGTGGGCATCTTGCCAGTCGCCATATGCTGTCAGAAATGCACTTTCTGATTCATTTGATATACCGCTCAATAAGATTCAGATTATATCAGAGTTTGTTGGTGGCGGATTTGGAGCAAAAGCAGGTACGACTATAGAAGGAATCATCATACCGCTTGCAAAGATGAATGTAGGTCGTCCAGTTAAGTTTACTTATACACGTGAAGAAGAGTTCCGTGACGCATATGTGCGTCAAGGCATGCTTGCAAGAATTAAGACTGGTGTAAGAAAAGATGGCAAGATTCTTGCTGTAGAAAATAACTTTTATTGGGATGGCGGAGCATATAATGAATATGGTGTCAACATTGCTAAAGCTGCAGGATTTGCAGGTACTGGCCCATACAACATTGACAATGTAACTACTAATTCATATTGCTTATATACCAATCATCCAGTAGGAGGACCATACAGAGGTTTTGGTATGTGCGAGATACACTTCTGCATAGAACAAAACCTTGATGTAGTAGCCAATGAACTTGGTATATCTCCTGTGGAGATAAGAAGAATAAATGGTCTTCGTCCAGGAGATAAGACAGGCATGGGAGAAGTGATGCAAGTGTCAGGTTATCAGCCATGTCTTGAGACTATACTCAAAGAACTTAAATATGATCCAACACCAAGAAAGGTTGGCGATCATAAGATAAGGTGCATGGGTATAGCAGCAGGTTGGAAATCACCATCTCAACCTACAGATGCAGGTTCATCAGCTATAGTAAGAATGAATGAAGATGGGACATTCTTTGTGCATACAAGTGCGGAAGAGATTGGACAAGGATCAAACACAGCTCTCACCCAGATAGCAGCAGAAGTTTTAAATGTAAATCCTGATAGAATCACTCTTAAATCAGGAGATACAAATATGAATCCTTATGAGTGGCAGACAGTTGCAAGTAGAACTACATACTGTGCAGGAAACGCAGTAAAACTTGCTGCAGAAGATTTAAGAAATAAAATTTTTAATCTTGCACAGATGAAACTTGGTTATCCAGCAAGAGATATGTATCTTGAAAGAGATGACGAAAATAATTGTACATGGGTAGTTGCAAGCAAGTATCATAAAGACATAAGAGCAGATATAAAGACATTTTCACTTGGTATGCCACTTGAAGATGGATCTGGAATCGGCGGACCAGCTATAGGTGTCGGGACATTTACTCTCCCAAATAATATGGCATATAATGCTGCCGATAGTCAATCAGAAAAAGGTGTAGCATTCTGGACTATAGGTGTTACTGGAGTGGAGATTGAAGTTGATACAGAGACTGGTCATGTAAAAGTACTTCAGATGTTATCTTGTTTTGACCCAGGTAAAGTTATCAATACAGAACTTTATGCAGCTCAAGTTGAAGGTGGTATGATTCAATCACTTGGTACAGCACTTTATGAAGCTATGATTCTTAAAGATGGCAAACTTATGAATGGTTCATTCCTTGATTATAAAATCCCTACTGCATATGAGCTTCCAGATAGACTTGAATCATTTGTATGTGAATTCGCTGAAGAGACTGGACCTTTTGGAGCTCGTGGTATAGGAGAGCCTGCGATGGTTCCTGGTGCTCCAGCCATAGCAAATGCCATAGCAAATGCTATAGGTACAAGATTTGATCGTATGCCTATAACGCCTGATATGGTGCTTGAAGCTATTAACAATAAGAAATCATAGTTATTGTATATACAAACATTTTGTAGTATAATTAGTTTATAAGTAGGATATATTAGAAGATTATAAATCTTTAGTATATCTATGAGTTTATCAATTTATAGCGGTCGTCGCTTAAAAACGAGGAGGAGATTATATGGCAGCAATAGAGAATGGCATTTATGATGCTAGGAAACAACTTGGTTTACCCCAATCAATTATCCTTGGTATTCAACATGTTTTCGCTATGTTTGGTGCTACAGTTCTTGTTCCGCTTCTTACAGGACTTAATGTATCCGTTACACTTTTCTGTGCAGGTATTGCAACACTTTGGTTCCACTTTATAACTAAAGGTAAAGTACCTGTATTCCTTGGATCTTCATTTGCATTCCTTGGTGCATTTGCATCTATAGCTAATGGTGATCCAGAACTTCTTCCTTATGCAACAGGCGGTATAATGTGTGCAGGTCTTGTGTATGTAGTTTTAGCAGCACTCATATATGCACTTGGTGCAAAAAGAGTTATGACTTTATTCCCACCAGTTGTGACAGGACCAATTATAGTGCTTATTGGTCTTATACTTGCTCCTTCAGCACTTAACAATTGCTTAAGTGGGTCACTTGCAAATCCAGGTCAACCAAGATGGATTATATCAGTTATAGCTATTCTTGTTATAATTATATGTAACATCTTTGGTAAGGGCATGGTTAAGATACTTCCTATACTTATAAGTATAATTGTATCTTACCTTGTAGCATTTGCACTTGGATGGACAAAACCACTTTCATTTAGTGGTATAGTAGCACTTCCACCTTTCCATATGCCAAAATTTGAGGCTGGTGCAATCGTTACATGTGTAGTTGTAGCTCTTGCAGCTATCATCGAGCACGTAGGTGATGTAGCAGCTATTGGAGCAACTTGTGGAAAGAACTTTATAAAAGATCCAGGACTTACTCGTACACTTCTTGGTGATGGTATAGGAACATCTATAGCAGGATTCCTTGGTGGCCCTGCCAATACAACTTATTCAGAGAACACTGGTGTTGTAGCACTTACTGGTGTATATGATCCATTTGTTCTTAGAGTAGCAGCAGTAGTAGCTATCATACTTTCTGTAATTCCTGCAGTTGATGGTTTCATCAATACTATACCTGATGAAGTTATCGGAGGTATCTCATTTGTTCTTTATGGTATGATTTCTGCTATCGGTCTTCGTACTTTAGTAGAGCATAAAGTTGATTTTGCTAATCAGAGAAATGTAATTATAGCAGCTATTATCATGGTATCAGGTCTTGCATTTAATTCATCACCTGCTCAATTCCAGTTTGGTGAAGTTACACTTTCATTTGGTGGTCTTGCATGTGCAGCAGTACTTGGTATAATACTTAATGCTATACTTCCTGGAAAAGATTACGAATTTGAAGATTAATACTATGATTTGCATTTATTAGTTATATCTGGGGTGGGATTCCACCCCAGTATTGTTTTAGAGGTGTATTGTATGTTTAAAAGAGTTATTTTATCATTTTGTTTATGTTCAGCATTTGCTTTTTCGTGCGTTTATGCAGCGTCAAATAGTTCACCTACAATCATTAGAATTGATGAAATAGATGAAGATAACTTTGATGAATATGGTAATGAAAAGGGCTATGAATATTATAATGATTATTCAGATATGCCACAAAATATAACTTATAGTAAAAAAGAAAAAAATAATAATCCAGATAATAGCTTAAAAATTAATTTTAAAGCTCCGAATGTAAAAAATGCCACATACAATCTTGGCAAAAATAGTGGCACTATCAAGTGTGATGGTGTGACATATAGTTTAAGCAAAAGAAATGATGAGGGCAATTATGAGAGGGTGATTATAGGTGGAAGAGCATATAAGCTCACTGATGGTTTGATAACATCAAGAGAAAATGTGGATTATTATTATAATAATAAAGCATATAGTATAGATGCAGTAGGTAATTTTTATGCATATAAGCATGTATGGGTTGAAGATACTATACATGATAATGTATATGGTGATTGGCAAGAGACTAATGAGCTACTATTAAAATATGAGATACCATTTAATACGCTTTGGAAAAATAGACCACTTTCTGAAGAAGAGATGGAAGATTATCTCAACGGTCCAGGGTATAACATAAATATGAATGATAACTTGGGACAAAATGGTGATGTCAATGTGATTGGTTCGACGAGAGAAATAGAAGTTACTGATGAGGAATCAATTGTATCTGGTAAACCTAAATCATTAAACGATACACTAAATCCTATGAATGCAAAATCTACAAAAAAACAAAAGACAAAATAATATCTTGATTATACGAGACAATGGCTGATTGTAAATCAGCCATTTTTATTGGTTTATTTTAAATAAAAATTGATAGGAAAAGATGAGTGATTGTATAATAGTTTATTATATTAATTGGCAATAGCCATTTTTAAGCATATGTTGAAAAAGAATATAATATATGATATACTAAAAATGCGAGAAAAGTCATATTATGTTTTAACTATAACGAGACACATTGATAAAATGTGGGCTTATAATTTATATCGTTATAGTTATGATATGACTTGTCTCGCAACAAGGAGTCCACTTTTACTCGTGGCTCCGGCTGCGAGTTTTTTTATTTGTTTTTTGCATTAATAAGTTTGTGCATGAAAAATTCTTAAATAATAATTAAAGAGAGGAATATCATGAAAGTTTGCGATGTAATAAAATGGGAAAATATGGGGGATACATTTATATATAAATTCCCTGAAGAAGATTTTAATACGATGTCTCAGCTTATAGTAAATGAGTCACAAGAGGCAATATTTTTCAATGGTGGAGAAGCACTTGACACATTTGGGGCAGGAAGACATACATTGAAGACGCAAAACTTACCTATTCTTACTAAACTTATGACACTTGCAACTGATGGGGTATCTCCGTTTCATTGTCAAATATATTACATAAATAAAACAGAACAGATGGCGATTAAGTGGGGGACAGATAGCCAGATACAATATACTGATCCTGAATATGGATTTCCGCTATCAATAGGTGTATCAGGTGAGATGGCGCTTAAAGTAAGTAATGGAAAAAAACTTTTAATGAAGCTTGTGGGAACAGCAAATGAGTTTAATAAAGATAATCTAACTACGACATTTAGAGCATTTTTAATGTCAAAAGTTAAGCCTTATATTGCACGGTTTATGGTAAATAACAAGATAAGTATTTTTGATGTAGATGCACATATAGATGAATTCTCGGAAGACTTAAAAAAATCACTTGACTCAGATTTTGATGATTATGGATTAGAACTTGTAAGATTTTTTGTGACAAATGTAGTAAAACCTGAAAGTGATGCTCAATATAATAAATTTAAAGAATTACATTTCAGATCGTTTGCTGATATAAAAGAAGCGACGTTAGAAAAGCAAGTTACTAAAATTAAAGCTGAAGCAGCAGCTGATAAGATGGTTATAGAATCTGCTGCGATGGCTCAAAAGCGAGCACAAGAGGGATATACATATCAACAAGAGAAAAGTTATGATGTTGCAAAAGAAATGGCTAAAAATGAAGCTACAGGGCAATATACTAATATGGGAGTTGGGATAGGAATGATGGCAGGAGTAGGTGGCACTATGGCTGGTGTCATGGGGAATGCACTCAATAGTGCAGTTGGAGGTGCTACTCCACCACCATTACCAAATGCAGTTTATCATATCGCTCTTGCTGGTGGACAAACACAACAACAAGATATAAACACAATTAAAAATGGTATTGCAAATGGAATGATAACTAAAGAAACATTACTATGGAAAGCAGGGATGGCGAACTGGGCTAAAGCAGCAGAAATACCTGAAATAATGTCATTATTTGGAAATAATGGTATGACACCACCACCAATACCAACAGGAAACTAAGGAGTGAAAATTATGAAGAATATAAAAAAAACATATTTAATATTTTGGATATCATTATTGGCAATAACTTTAATACTATTTTTTACATTGCCATCTATATGCTTATTTTATGATATTGATTCATTGAATTCTTTGATTGATAAGGCTGGCACTTTAAGCGGAATTAGTGTTGGAGGCTTTTCAATAACAAAATTACCAACTCTTATGAAATCATTTTATGGAGTATATGTCCCTAATGACTTTCCTAATAACAATATGCCAGTAAAAATATGGGCGACATTTATATTTATACTTATAATGTATATAGAAAATATTGTAATTGTTAATAAAACACTTGATAAAATAAAAAAAGATGACGATGCATTTTTTAATGTCCCAATTATTTTGCAAAGTGTAATAATAATGATTGTAACTACATTTATATCGTTATTATGTGTAATAAATAACAATATTTATTATGTATTAGTGATAGTGGTTTATATTATAGTGTTTATTGTATCATTATTAGTTTTTTTTAGTGTAAATACAGTAAAAGAGCATATAGAAAGTGTTGATAAAGAGAATAAAGGCAAAAAGAAATTTATTGATGATTTGAAAATTAATGTTGAAATATTATTAAACAATATAAATGATAAAAATTCAACAATCATGTTAAATAAATTGTTAGAAGAGATAAAGTATTCAGTATCAGTTTCTAATGATAGAACAGCGGAAATTGAATCAAAGATTTTATCTGAGATATCCAATTTAAAACAGAAAATCGAAACAGACAGTAATGTTAATGTTGAAAGTGAGATAGATAAATTGCTAAAGCTATTGAATGAAAGAAATATTTTAGCAAAGAGATAGGAGGGCATATGGCAGTATTTAAATGTAAACTATGTGGTGGGACTATAGAACCGAGGGATGGTGGCATAGGAATTTGTGATAGTTGTGGCACAAAACAGACAGTGCCAAATGTTAATGATGAGAAAAAGATGAATTTGCTTGATAGAGCGAATCATTTTCGTATGCAAAATGATTTTGATAAAGCAATGGCAATATATGAACAGATTTTAGATGAAGATACTACTGATAGCGATGTGTATTATTCTATTGCATTGTGCAGATATGGCATAACATATGTTGATGATCCTAAAAGCAAAAGGAAAATACCTACAATTAATAGAATGCAGAACAAACAGTTTTCAGAAGACGCAGATTTTAAAATGGCAATAAAGTATGCAAAACCAGAACAGGAGAAGCTTTATAGTAATGAAGGAGCATATATAGACAAGGTTCAGCAAGGCATAATGGATATAACAAAAAATGAAAAACCATATGATGTATTTATATGTTATAAAGAAACTGATGATAATGGTGAAAGAACTCATGATTCAGTTCTTGCTAATGATTTATATTATGGGCTTACTAATGAAGGATTTAAGGTATTTTTTGCAAGAATTACATTAGAGGGTAAGCTTGGTACGGCATATGAGCCATATATATTTAGTGCTTTAAATAGCAGTAAAGTAATGGTAGTTCTTGGAACTAAGAAAGAATATTTTAATGCGGTATGGGTAAAGAATGAGTGGAGTAGATTTTTAACATTTATTAATAATGGTGAAAAGAAAACATTAATACCAGCATATAAAGATATGGATCCATATGACCTTCCTGATGAATTTGCAAATCTCCAAGCTCAAGATATGTCTAAACTTGGATTTATGCAAGATTTGATAAGAGGAATTAAAAAGATTATTGGAAATACGAGTGAGGAAGGTAAAGGAATAGCAATGGGAGGCAATGAAAAGGTTGAAGCATTGCTAAAAAGAGTTAAAATATTTTTAAGTGAAGGTGATTTTCAAAAAGCTGATGAATATTGCGAGAAAGCACTTGATGTTGATGCAGAAGAACCTGAAATATATTTTTATAAGCTAATGGTAGAAACAAAGTGTAAGAATGAAACAGATTTAATTAAATATAGAGTCAAACCGCTTGATTCATATAATAGTTATATCAAGGCAATGAAATATAGTAGTGACAAGCAAAAAGAAAAACTAAATAATTTAATAAATGAGAATATATATTATAATGCAAATGTATTATTTGGATTAGAAGATTATGGCCAGGCTTTGCAATTGTTTGAAAAGAATATTAATTTTAAAGATAGTAATGATAAGATAGAAGCATGTAAAGAAAGATTGTATAATAAAGGCATTCATTCAATGGAAAGTAGTTTATATGATAATGCTATAAAAATCTTTAATGAGATAATAGAATATAAAGATTCAAGAAATAAAATCGAAGAATGTTATGAAAAGATTGCTTATGGTAAATATTCTGAAGCATGTATGAAGATGCAAGCTAATAAATATATGGATGCTATAAAAATCTTTAATGAGATAATAGAATATAAAGATTCAAAAAATAAAATTGAAGAATGTAATTATAATAAAAATAAGAAGTTATACGAAAACGGGTTGAATGAGTTAAAAAATAAAAACTATGCAGCTGCATTAAATTGTTTTTATTTAATACCCAATTTTCAAAATTTTCAAAATAGCGCAGAAATCATTAAACTTTGCACAGATTCTATTAAAGAAGAAAAGTATAAAATAGCACGCAGTTTGTTTGCTAGCTCAAATTACAATAGAGCACTTCTAGAGTTCAAAGAAATACTTGATTATAAAGATTCTAAAATACTTTGTATTAAATGTATTGAAAAAGTAGGGAAGATTAATGAATATTCAGATTTTTACAATGGTTTAAAATCACAAGTGAAAGAAGAGAACAAAACTAAAAATGCTGAGAGAATTGAAAAAGCAAAAGAAATAGCTGGCAAGGTTAGCAATTTATTTAATAAGATAAAATCAAATAATAAAGGAGATGTATGATTATGAAATGTCCATATTGTGGAGAAGAAAACCCAGTTGGTGAAGAAATATGTGGTTCATGTGGAGAGAGAATATATATACAACATGAAAAGAATAATGAATTAATTGAAAAAGCTATAAAAGCTGATAATGAATTTAAATTTAAAAAGGCTGAAAAATCTAGAGAGCGTTCGGGAAAAATTATAGGTTGCATAACACCTATTGTTTTAAATGTTTTAATACCAATAGGGTTGTTTGCATCAAGTTTGTACAGTTGTAATAGATGTAGTATATATGGAGTTGGAATTGGAGAAAGTATCGGCACGGGTTTCTTGCTTCTTATTGTTTTAGTTGTTTATATTTGGGCAAGATTTACTTTTTTTAATTAAATTTTAGAAAATTTATTCAATGTTTGAAGAAAAATAATAAAAACAATAAATTATTGTTAGTGGTATGGTTTGCTATCTTGATTATACGAGACAATGGCTGATTGTAAATCAGCCATTTTTATTGTATAATATGTGTTGCAATATTTATAACAAAAATAGCATCGAGAAATTGAGATGCGAGGAGTTAAAATGAAATTAAGTTTAAGGATTATACTGCAAAATGCAGTATATACTGCGCTTTATGTGGCGCTTTGCTTTGTTTTTGCACCTATTAGTTTTTCTATGGTGCAGGTAAGAATTGCAGAAGCACTTTGCATTATGCCTATATTTGACCAGTTTGCAATTATATCGGTATCAATTGGTTGCTTTTTGTCAAATCTATTAATGGGAAATGTTGTTGACGCTATATTTGGGACAATGGCTACATTTATAGGATTACTTTTAATTAAGTACATAAAAAATAAGAATTTTTTTGTAAAGATGCTACCTACAATTGTATCCAACATGATTATAATACCTTTTGTGCTAAAATATGCATATGGAATGGTTGAAGTCCCTATAGCAATATCTGCTATATATATAGGAATAGGAGAAGTCATAGCGGTATATGTGCTTGGATTTTTACTTTATAAAGCACTACAAAAACTAAATATAGACTTTGCATATAAGATTGATAAAAGTAAGCAAAGAAAAAAGGAAGAGTTTTAAGATATGAATAAAGAACAAAAAATCATGATATCTCGAATTACGATATCTATATTACTTTTTGCTTTGACAAAAATTTTTCATTTCGAAGATAATAATAGTCTTGTTTTACTTATAATTGCATACCTGATAGCTGGTTATGATGTGCTTAAAAATGCATGTTTAACACTTTTTACGCATTTCTCTCTTGATGAAACTATACTTATGTCGATAGCTACTATAGGTGCATTTATTATTAGAGAAAATTCTGAAGCTGTATTTGTAATGATATTTTATCAGATTGGAGAGCTCTTTCAAGACTTCTCATATGATAGAAGCAAAGACAGCATAGTGAATCTTGTAGATCTTATGCCTGACATGGCCAATGTCTATAAAGATGGGAAGATAACAAAAGTAAATCCAGAAAATGTATCGCTTGGTGACACTTTGGTTGTTGGCCCATATGAAAAAGTGCCACTTGATGGAAAGATTATAGAAGGTAGTACGACACTCAATACATCATTACTTACAGGCGAAAGTATACCGAGATATGTGACTATTGGTGATAGTGTAGCAAGCGGACTCATCAATAACGACAAGGTTATAAAGATAGAAGTGACAAAGGTCTATGAAGACTCTACAGCACGTAAGATTGTAAATCTTATAGAAAATGCAACTGAAAAAAAATCAAAGTCAGAGAACTTCATCACATCTTTTGCAAAAATATATACACCAATTGTCTGTCTTATTGCACTCCTTACATTTATAATACCACTAGCGGTCGAGTTTTTTGGTAAAGGCACTTATGCGAATTTATTTGATTATGGATATAGGGCACTTACAATACTTGTCATAAGTTGTCCATGTGCTATCCTTATAAGTGTACCGCTTGCATTTTTTTCTGGACTTGGATCAGCAAGTCGACTTGGCATACTTATAAAAGGATCTAATTTTATAGAAACTTTATCAAAAATAAAAGTGATAGCATTTGACAAAACTGGAACAATGACTAAAGGTGTATTTGAAGTTGTTGGCATACACCATTGTAAAATGAATGAAGAAGAACTTGTACGTTATGTTGCTAATCTTGAATACTTTTCTAATCACCCAATAGCAAAAAGCATTCTTAGATATTATGGAAAAGAGATAAATGTTGATGATGTAGCAGATGTAAAAGAAATGGGTGGGAGAGGACTTAGCGGAAAGGTTGACGGTAAAAATGTCCTTGTAGGCAATGACAAATTGATGGTAGATAGTGGTATTGATTATATCAAGTGCAGAGATACTGGGACAATTGTACATGTAGCAATTGATGGTGTCTATGAAGGACATATACTTATTGACGATATTATAAAAGAAAATGCAAAACTTGCGGTAGGGGAACTTAAAAATCTCCATATTAAAAAGAGTATTATGCTGACAGGAGACAATAATGATTTAGCTGAAAGCGTAGCTAAAAAAATCGGTATAGATGAGTATAAGGCAGAGCTTTTGCCAGAGGGAAAACTTGAAGTTGTAGAAAAAATGATTTTAGATGATAAACTTTTATTTGTTGGAGATGGCATAAATGATGCACCATGTATCACAAGATCCGATGTGGGAGTTGCTATGGGTAGCATAGGCTCAGATAGTGCGATAGATCTTGCTGATGTAGTTATCATGGATGATGATATTATAAAAGTCCCTATGATGATATCTTTAAGCAAAAAGACAATGCTTGTCGTATATGAAAATATTGTTATGTCAATAGGAGTAAAAGTACTAGTTCTCATACTTTCAATATTAGGGATATCTAATATGTGGCTTGCTGTGTTTTCTGATGTAGGGATTATGATTATAGCAGTATTAAATAGTATAAGAATGCTATATGCATATAGGTCAATAAAAAAAAGATATGCTTGATTATTTAATTCTTTACATATACATAGTATAATAATTATATGCTTAAAAGACAGGAAGAACAAAATTACAAAATTAAACTTTCGTTCATCTATATAATATTTGGTACAATTGGTGTTGTAACTCATTTTATACCACTGAATTCTGCAGCAATTGTGTTTTATAGGGCAATCTTGGGATCGGCGTTTTTGATTGTATCTACACTTATATCTGGTGATAGTATATCACTAAAATCAATTGTTGATAATCTTTTAATTCTTATTTGTACAGGCTTTTTCATGGGACTCAATTGGGCACTTCAGTTTGAAGCATTTAATGTATCATCTGTTGCTATAGGCACTGTCTGTTATAATACGATGCCTATATTTTTGGTAATCATTGCGTCGTTTATATTCAAAGAAAAACTTAATCTTAAGACAATACTCTGCATAATACTAGCAAGTATTGGTGTAGTATTTGTGTCAAATGTTATATACACAGGCATAAGTTCAAAAGAAGTACTTGGATGCATATATGGTACACTTGGAGCTATATTTTATGCACTTATACTTATTTTCAATAGATATTTGTCAAACATTAGTACAAAGGATAAAGTGATATTTCAGTTTATGTTTTCTGCGATTATAATGTTTGTATATACAACTTTTGTAGCAAAAAATGGTCTATTATTTGATAAAGATATTAGTACAAAAGAATTATTTATAGGTATTGTATGTATAGTTTTACTTGGAATATTTCATACAGGTTTTTGCTATGTACACTATTTTGATGCAGTATCAAATCTTAAAGCGAGTATTGTGGCAATACTCACTTATATAGATCCAGTAGTGGCTTTACTTCTTTCATATTTTGTATTAAAGGAAAAGATGAACACTATCCAAATTATTGGAGTGATACTTATATTTGCATCTACAATAATAAATGAATTTATAAAATCGCCAAAAGAAGATCAAGAGTTGGCGTAAAGGAGTATGATGAATATAGTGATAACAGCACCATCTGGTAAGATGGGAAAACTTGTGGTAAGGGAAGCATTAAAAAGAAAAGATGATTTTACCATTGTAGGTGCAGTGGGCAATCCGTCGAGAGATTATATAGGAAAAGACATAAGCGTGGCAGCAAAATCTGATTATGTAGGCGCAAATATCTATGCGAATATTGAAGAAATTATAGATAAATGTGATGGCGTTATAGACTTTTCTACTACAGAATTATCTATGAAAGTTGTTGAAGCGGCGGCAAAATACGGTAAGCCTCTTGTGCTTGGAACTACAGGATTTACTGAAGAAGAAGAGAATAAGATAAAAGCTGCAAGTAAAATGACAGCTATAAGTGAGTCTCACAATACATCACTTTCTGTCAATCTCATATATAAAATTGTAGAGATGTTGACTAAAACAATTGGTAAAGAGTCGGACATAGATATAATTGATTATCATGACAATAAAAAGCTTGATGCTCCATCGGGCACAGGTAAAGTAATAGGTAAGATTGTAGCTGATAGTCTTGGGGTTAGTTTTGATGATAAAGCAAAATTTGGAAGAGTTGGGAAAGGCATAAGAGGTGATAATGAGATTACCTTTCACTCTGTAAGATCTGGCAATATCTCTTCGTCTCATACTGTAATTTTCGGAATGGACGGAGAAAGGATAGAGCTTACTCATCATTCGTATGACTTTGGAACTTTTGCTAAAGGTGCTCTTACATGTATGCTTTATCTTAAAGATAAAAAAAGTGGAATGTATGATTCCATAAAATGTTTTGGGCTTGATGATTAGAGATGATATCTGATAAAGAAAAAGGAAAACTCATAGTAAGAGAACTTATTAAAAGATATGGTAGAGAAATCCCACTCTATCTTAATTACCATAAAAGAAAACCTTATGAATTCCTTTTTGCTGTGATTATGTCGGCACAGTGTACGGATATAAGAGTTAATCTCGTGACTAAAGAGTTATATAAGAAGTATGATACTTTACATAAATTTGCAAATGCAAATGTAAAGTCACTTGAACATGACATCCATCCTGTGGGATTTTACCATAATAAAGCAAAAAACATAAAAGAGTGTGCGATAAAACTTATTACAGACTTTGATGGCAAAGTGCCAAATGACTTTGAAAAGCTTTTATCTCTTCCAGGGGTTGGAAGAAAGACTGCATCAGTAGTAATATCACATCTATATGGTATACCGGCTATGGCTGTAGATACGCATGTGGCTCGTATATCAAAACTTGTTTTTAAGTTAAATTTGAAAAAAGTAGAAGAGATAGAAGAGTTTTTGAAAAAGACGATAGATAAAAAATATTGGGAGTTGTGGAATACTCATATAATAGCTCTTGGGCGCGAGATATGTATAGCACGAAAACCCAAATGTACGATATGTCCTATATACAAATATTGTAAGAAATAAAAAAAGAGATGGCCTATAAAGCCATCTCAAGTATTTCTATAAACTCTTTTTTGTGAAGCGGTATATAATGACCAAAAGTACTTGTGTCATTATTTGTAGCTCTCATAGCCATCTCTTCAAAATGATCTTTTCCAATACCAAATTCTGTAAGAGTAGTTTTCAAATTAAGTTTCTTAAAGAATTCTTTTAATTTTTCTGCAAGGAGAAGTGCCATTTCTTTTTCACTATGTCCGTTATAATCAATATCAAATAATAGATTTGCAAGATCCGCCATTTTCTTTGGAAGCCTTTCTGCCATATATTTTATATATGCAATTAGGACTACAGCCATGCCTTCGCCGTGTGTTATATTGTATTGACCGCTTAATTCGTGCTCAATCCTATGAGATGCCCAGTCGGTCTGACGACCAAGATCAAGCCACCCGTTATGTGCGATAGTGGCAAGGAGCTGTATTTCTGAACGGGCTGCAAAGTTTTGAGGATCATCTACTACGATAACAGAATTCTTTATAAGTGCTTTCATGGCACCTACAATTAAGTAATCTGTCACATCGGTATTTTCGGTAGTTGTAAAGTATCTTTCAAGCAAGTGCGACATGATGTCGGCACATCCTGCTGATGTCTGGTTTGCTGGAAGAGTAAGAGTATAGCTTGGATCAAGGATGGCAAATTTTGGAATAAGCATATCATCCTCATAGCCTTTTTTATATAATCCGTTGTTTATTATTGTAGCACTTGATGATTCTGATCCACTTGCTGGAATAGTGCTTATTGCGCCAATTGACACTGCGCTTTTTGGAGTAGCTTTTCCCTCGAAGAAATCCCATACATCACCATCATATGGTATACCTATAGCAATTGATTTCGCTGTATCAATAGGACTTCCCCCTCCCACAGCAATTATAAAATCAGTTTTTTCTTTGCGACCGAGACTAATTAGTTCTCTTACTAATTCAATCTTTGGATTAGCTACTACTTGGTCACAGTGCACAAAATGAATATTATTTTTATCACAGGCATTTTTTATTTCATCAAGTATTCCAAGTCGTGCTGCTGATTTTCCACTAACCATCATCACAGAGTGGACATCTAATTCTTTCAAAATCGATTCAACTTTTTTGATTGAGTCTTTTCCGAAAATTAATCTTGTGGGATTCTTATAATCAAAGCTAATCATAAAACACCTCCTAAGTTGAATATATTTATTGATAATAACATTCTATATTGATTGATTTTAAATTATCTTGCCATACTTTTGTAGGCGCTTCGTCAGTAATGATAGAGTCTATAACACTTAAACTTGAGATTACATAGTTGGCTGTATCATCAAATTTTGTATGATCACAAAGTAAAATGTGATACTTGGATTGTTCGATAAAAAGTTTTCTGATTTGACATTCATTACTACTATTGTCAAGTAGACCATTTGCAAAGTTTATCGCTGATGGGCTTATGAAAGATTTGTCGGCAGAATAGTTTCTGATAGTTTCTGTGGTGTCATAACCTACAAATGAACATGCCCTTGGTCTGTAGTTTCCGCCAAGACCTATAAGCTTTACATTTTCACATGTGCTATCACAAAAATTTTTAAATATGAGTAGCGAATTGGTTATTATTGTTACATGTAAATCTAAATTTATAATATTTTTTGCAAGTGTCACACATGTAGTGCTACTGTCTATGAATATTGTGTCATTTTCATTTATATATTTTTTTATTGCAATATCAGAAATTTTTTGTTTTTCTTTTGGCAGCAATATTTCTTTTATCTTTACTGGCACTCCTTTATCTGTGTCAAGTGGAAGATAAGCACCGCCATGAACCCTTATAAGTCTATTCTTTTTCTCTAATTTAGTAAGATCTCGCCTTATGGTTTCTTCAGAGCATTTTAATTTGGCAGACATTTCAGATATTAATATGCTGCCACTGATTTTTAGCTCACTTTCTATATATTTTTGTCTTTCGAGCGCTAACATTATATGAATAGTATCATAAATGTGCCAAAATGTCAAAAAACAACAAAATACCACAAAAAAGTGCTAAAATGTAGCTAAAATTGTTGATTTTTGTTTGATTTTGTTATAAAATAATACCATAGATTTGTGTATTGTTAGATACACAATAATTTTAGGAGGAAAAGATGAACGAGAAAAAAGGTAGTTTTTTAGGTCTATTACCAGTACTTGTTTTCTTGATTGTTTACTTTGCAGTAGGTATTGGAACTGGAGCATTTGATCAAAGTTTACCACTTATGATGGGTATTTTTCTTGCATCAATCATTTCACTTGCATTACCAAATCCAAATGGTGAAAAGAAGACACTTACAGAAAAAATTGTAATGTTCTGTAAAGGTGGCGGAGATGATACACTTATACTTATGGTTCTCATCTACATGCTTGCTGGTGCATTTTATTCAATTTCTATAGCAACGGGTGCTCGTGAAGCTATGGGACAACTTGGTGTTGCATTACTTCCACCAAGACTTATTTTACCAGCTATATTTTTAGTAAGTATGGCATTCAGCTTTTCAATGGGTACATCAATGGGTACTGTAAATACAGTTATGACATTTGCAACTGCTTTTGCTCCACTCATTAGTATCGGCAATGAGACTACAAAGCTTGCTATCATATGCGGTATCGTAGTTGGTGGTGCAATGTTTGGTGACAACCTTTCATTTATATCTGATACAACTATCGCTGCTACTTCAACTCAAGAAGTATCTATGAGATCTAAGTTTGAGCAAAATATCCTTATGTGTCTCCCAGCAGTTATTATCACATTTATAGCACTTGCTTTCATACCTATAACTGTGCCAGAAGCTACTACACTTGCTGGTATTAACTGGATAGTATTACTTCCATTCTTACTTATTATTGTATTATCACTTGTAGGTATGCATGTTCTTCCTGCAATGACTATTTCTATAGCAGTTGCTGGTGTTATCGGCGTTGCTATTGGTAAGTTTCCACTTCTTCATACTGGAGATACTGCAGGTGTATTTGAAGTTATCCATGAAGGTATGATGTGGATGCAAGATATGGCAGTTATTGCTATATTTATCGGTGGAATATGTGCTATGATGGATTATCTTGGTGGTATACAATGGCTTATCGATACTCTTGCTAAAAACGTTAAGACTTCAAAGGGCTGCGAACTTGCTCTTGCTTTCCTTGCATTTATAGTTGATGTAGCTACTACTAATAATACTGTATCAATCATCGCTATAGGACCTATTGCAAGAGACCTTGCAGATAAGTTTGGCGTAGCAAGAGAGAGAGTTGCATCAATACTTGATATCTTCTCATCTGTAGGTAATGGTATATCTCCTCATGCAGGACAATTACTTGCAGCTGGATCACTTGCTGGTATATCACCTGCATCAATAGTTGTATGGTGCTGGTATCCAATACTTATGGGTATATCAAGCCTTATATTTATATTACTTGGTATAGCTGTACCAGCTAAGAAGAAAGCATAAAATAATTAAATCGTTGTGATATATTTCACAGCATAATTTTAAGATTTCCACAGCGATTGATTTGCTGTGGAAATTTTGTTTATGGGGGAACATAATGAAACTTTATATAAGAACAAAATATACAGAAGATAAGATAGAAGAGCTTAAAAAGTATTTTGATGAGATAGTCTATGAACCATGGACAGACACAGGCGAAAGATACTATGAAGACGAGATGCTTGAAAAGCTTCTTGAAGTAAAGCCAGATGCTATAGTCACAGAACTTGATAGAATTACAGAAAAGGTCTTATCGGGATATGAAGGACTTAAGTTTATAGGAGATTGCCGTGCTACTCCTGCAAATATAGAAATTGAAGCATGCAATAAACATAAAGTGCCAGTACTTTGCACTCCAGGCAGAAATTCTCAAGCTGTGGCAGAGATGGTTGTAGGACTACTTCTCACACAGATGAGACATATAATTCCATCAACTAAGTGGGTTCAAGACGGGAAGTGGGTTAAAGGCACTACGCCATATTATACTTGGATGGGTAATGAGCTCTATGGAAAAGAAGTAGGATTTGTTGGCATGGGTGCAATCGCAAAAATAGTAGCAAATATTTTAGAAGCATTTGGATGCAAGATTTCTTTCTATGATCCAATGCTTGAAAGTTTTAAAGATTATAAGAAAAAAGATCTTGATTCTATATTTAGAGATTCTGATATAGTGACAATTCATGTACCTGTAATAGATAGCACACACAAGATGATAAAGAAATCACACTTTGATCTTATGAAACCTACTGCTATTTTTGTCAATGTATCAAGGACTTGGATGGTTGAGATGGATGCATTTTATGATACTATGAAAAATAAAAAGATAGCAGCAGCTATAACTGATGTACTTGATGAAGAACCACCAACAGAAGAGGCACTTAAGATTGGAAAGCTTCCAAATGTACTTCTTACACCACATATATGCGGGGCTACATATGAAGTTGCTAATCATCAGACAGATATAATCAATGACAGGATTATCAAGTTCTTAGAAAAGAAAGATATTGATAAGATAGTATATAATAAAGAGGCACTACAATAATACTTATAACTATATAGTTAATTGATTATTATAGTAGTGAATTTGAAAGGATTATTATGGAACGAAATTATTTAATAGTAGATATAGGCACAGGTAACTCAAGAGTTGCGCTTGTTACATCTTCTGGTAAAATAATTGATATGGATTCGTTTGAAAATGTATACTTAAGAGATAATCTTTATGATGATGCTCAATACTTTGTCCCAGAAGATTGGAGAAAGAGAATATTTGATGGATGCAGAAAAGTTATAAATGCCCATAAGGATCTTAAGATTTCTGGAATATCTGCATCTGGTGCAAGAGAAACTATTGTATGCTATGATGAAAATGGGAAAGATTTTTTGGGACTTCCAAATATTGATAATCGTGGTGCAAAGTGGATGGATGAGATCCCTGAAAAGTCATATGTATATGAAAAGACAGGTAGATGGTGTACTGAAGACTTCCCTGCAGCAAAACTTATGGGATATAGAAAGATGCATAAAGATGATTTTGCAAGAATCAAAAAGTTTACGAGTCTCTCTGAATGGGTTGGAGAGATGTTTACTGGGAATATTGTTATAGAACCATCTATGGCTTGTGAAACTCAGCTTTATGATATAGACGATATGAAGTGGTCTGAAAAGATTGCAGGCTTTTTCAAGATTCCTTTAGATACTTGTCCAGAAGTAAAATGTGCAGGCGAAAGCATAGGAAAGATAAAAAAGAGTATAAGTGACGAATTTGGAATTGATAGTGATGCAGAGTTTATAATTGGAGGAGCAGATACACAACTTGCTGCAAAGGCAATGAATGTGAAAGTTGGCGATATCTGTATAGTCTCTGGTACTACATCACCAGTTGTGACAATTCTTGACCATAAGTATTATGATGAAAAAGAAAGATGTTGGACGGATTTGAATCTTGGTGGTAAGACTTATCAAGTAGAAACTAACCCAGGTGTCACAGGCAATAACTTCCAGAGATTTAAGAAAGTTATGTTCCCTAATACATCTTATCCTGAAATTGATGAGATACTCGCTAAGAAAACAGGTTTTGTCTGTACAGCTACTTTCTCATCACTTAATTTTACACAGAGAAAATCACTTAAAAAAGGTGGCTTCGTGATGAGAGCTCCATTCCCACAAAATATGGATATTGGAGATTTTGCACTTGCGGTACTTTCTGATGTCGCATGCTCAATCTATGTGCAGTATAATAATTTGAAAGAAATGATACCTAATTCAAATGATTATATTTTAGGTTGTGGTGGCGGATTTAAACAAAAATATCTCTGCCATGCTATAGCAGATCTCACTGGAAAAGAACTTAGGATGTATGAAGGTTTCGATCAAGCGACTGTTCTTGGGTGCGTAAAGCTTTGCAATGAATTCTTTGGTATAGACAATAGAGAAAGCACAAGCGAACCGCTCATCTATGAACCAGCTGGTAACCCTGATTCACTCATTGAGAGATATTTCCAGGAGTGGAGAGTAAATCGCAATATTTTAAATCCATAATTAATTAATTTATAAAATGTTTTAGATGTAAAGGAGATATTATGTACGAGAAAGAGAAAATTGAAATTGTAGAATATGGTAAAAAATTGATTACTGATAGACTTACTACAGGAACAAGTGGCAACATAAGTATCTATGACCCAGAAAAGAAACTTATGCTTATAAGCCCATCTGGTATAGGATATTTTGATACAAAGCCAGAAGATATAGTTGTGATGGACCTTGATGGCAATGTAGTTGAAGGCGATAAGAAGCCATCATCAGAGCATGGACTTCACGCTGCTATGTATAAGTCAAAGCCAAAAGCAAGAGCAACAGTTCATACTCACTCAATGTATTGCACAGTATTGTCTGTCCTTGGAGAGCCAATAAGAGCAGCTCACTATGTAGTTGCAGATGCTGGAGTGACATGTGTACCATGCGCAAAATATGAGACATATGGAACTATGGAGCTTGCAAATGCGGCTGTAAAAGCAATGGGAGAGTCTGATGCAGTATTACTTGCTAATCATGGTATGGTAGCAGTAGGCAAATCACTAAAAAGTGCATATGGACTTGCTGCAGGCATGGAGTATTGTGCTGAAGTGTACTATAGGGCACTTTGCACCAATAAAACTCCAAATATCTTATCTGATGATGAGATGAGAAAAGTTATAGAAAAGTTTAAAGGATATGGACAAGTAAAGACAAAAGCATAATTTAAGAGCTTTTAGATAATATGATTTCATAATTATTATAAGGGTGACAATTTGTCATCCTTATTTTTTTGGTAATCTTTTGAAAAATAGATAGAGTATGGTATAATAGATTTGTTATGAAAAGACTATTCAAAAGACAAAGAGTACAAGAAGATAATCAAATAAGCATGGAAGAAGTCAAGAAACTTTTTCAAGATAATGAGACTGAGTCTAATATCTTGATAGCAAAAATTGATCTAATTTTTGCTGTACTTATGTTTGCCTATTTAATGCTACTTACTTTTGGATTTTTTGGAAAAGAGAATTTTCGATTTTCGCAGATTCCTATACTCTCATTTGTTGTTTTAGTTAATTTAATCAATAGTATTATAACGTTTAGATTAAAAGGTAATGGTGAACATCTAAAATATTTAAGTTTATTTTCTTTGTCACTAAGTATCTCGCTTTGCAATTTGCTTTTTTCATATGTTGTAATAATTATCATTATACTTCCTGTAGTTCTTTCATCAAGATACTTTTTGAAATGGTTTACGAGAATTGTTGCTACTGTGTCAGGACTCTTATGGATTATAAGTACATATATTGGAGAATATTTTAATTTTGCTTGGGTTGATTTGAATTATTATGAATTGCCAGTAGGGACTATAATTAAAGTTATACCACCGGATTTATATGCATCTATTACTGCAAATGGCATAGATCTTGAATCAAGACTGAGCAATATGTCAAATAGAGTTATTATCAATCTTTCATTTTTTATAATAGTATCTATAATAAGCGTTGGCCTTGCTGAGTGTGGACGAAGACTTATTTATCGTATGGCGAGAGAGCGGATAGACAAGATGCGACTATCTACAGAACTAAATATAGCATCTAAGATTCAGCTTGATATGCTTCCAAATAGTTATGCATTGAAGCCAATCAAGTCAGAATTTGATTTATCTGCTTCAATGTCTCCTGCAAAAGAGGTCGGCGGAGACTTTTATGACTTCTTTTATGTTGGTGAAAACCATATAGCACTTGTTATGGCTGATGTATCTGGCAAAGGTATCCCGGCAGCACTTTTTATGGCAACAGCAAAAACTGTCATTAAAAGTATAACGTTAAATAGTAAATCGTTATCTACATCTAAAATTTTAAGTAGAGCCAATAATACACTTTGCGAAGGTAATGAAGAAAGTTTTTTTGTGACTGTATGGATGGCTATAATAGATGTAAGAGATGGACGAGGAATTGCGACTAATGCGGGCCATGAAAATCCAATACTAAGAAGAAGTGGCAAAGAATTTGAACTTGTAAAGTATAAACATTCTATGGCACTTGGTGTATTTGCTGATGTTACTTTTGAAGAGCATGAATTCAAACTAGAAAAAGGTGATGCATTAATCGTCTATACTGATGGTGTGCCTGAAGCTATTAATAAAGAAAATGAGCAATTTGGCGAAGAAAGGATGATAGAATCGCTAAATTTATCTGCTTCTAAAAATAATACTACACAAAATACTATAGAGAACCTGAAAGCCGCAACTGTGAAATTTGCTGATGGGGCAGAGCAGTCAGATGATATAACCATACTTTGTTATGAACAGAAGGCTTAAATGGCTCTTGACTTGATAGTATAAAAGTGATATATTTATAAGGCTAAAAATTTATGGTCGGAAACCATAAGAAAGAGGTGAATTATGGCAAAAGCTGGTATACATCCAAAATATCAAGAGTGTAAGGTGACATGCAACTGTGGCAATGAATTTACTACAAGAAGCACTAAACCAAGTATACACGTAGAAATTTGTTCAAAGTGTCATCCATTCTACACAGGACAACAGAAAGCTACAGCAGCACGTGGTAGAATAGAGAGATTCAATAAGAAGTTTGGATTGAGTTAATAAAAATAAGGGCGAGTGTAAACCGCCCTTAATTTTTTATTGTGTATGAGAAAAAATTGTAAAAAAATTTATAGTGGCATAGGTGGTCAAGCTGTCCTTGAAGGCATCATGATGAAAAATAAATCAGAGTATGCAGTGGCAGTTAGAAAACCGGATGGGGAAATTGTAGTAAAAAAAGATACCTATACGATGCTACAAGAGAAGTATAAAATATTATCTATCCCTTTTGTCAGGGGGATATTTTCTATGGTTGATTCGTTAATTCTTGGGACAAAAACACTTGAATACTCTGCATCATTTATTGATGATGTAGAAAGCGAAAGTGAGAGTAAGATTGATAAGTGGTTAAATGATCATCTAAATGAAAAGACCATGGGGATAGTAATGGGCATCACTACAGTAATAAGCGTATTTGTTGCACTATTTGTTTTTGCTGCAGTTCCAGCAGGCATAGGTTCTTTAATTAAAAAGATATTTAGTATAAAAGGTAATTTTTTGATAGCATTTGTAGAAGGTATCACGCGTATATTTATTTTCATAGTCTATATAAAACTTATCTCAAGGATGGATGAGATAAAAAGGACTTTTGAATATCATGGATCAGAACATAAATGCATAAACTGTATAGAAAATGGATGGGACTTAAATGTAGAGAATGTCATGAAGGCAAGTAAAGAACATAAAAGATGTGGGACATCATTTCTTGTATATGTGATGATGATATCTATATTCTTATTTATGTTTATTAATCCGCCAACACTTAAACTTAAATTTTTATCAAGGGTAATACTTATACCAGTTGTGGCAGGGATTTCTTATGAAGTACTTCGACTTATGGGCAGATTTGACAATAAACTTGTAGACATAATCTCAAGACCTGGTATGTGGATGCAAGGGCTTACCACACATGAACCAGATGAAAAAGAAGTGGAAGTAGCTATAAAAGCTGTTGAGGCAGTATTTGATTGGAAAAAGTTTAAGCGTGAAAACTTTGGGGTTACATAGTCTATGAATGTCTACGATTTTGATGGAACCATATATAAAGATGATTCTACAAGGGATTTTTATTATTTTTTACTTAAAAACTATACGAGAGTCATAAAGTATCTTCCGAGTTTTATTCTTGATGCTATAAAATATAAACTGGATGTGGTTACAAAAACTCATATGAAGGAGACATTTTATCGGTTTTTAAATAGCTTTGGTGATGGAGAGATAGAAACTATAGTAGAAAGATTTTGGGACACACACAGAAAAAAGATTTATGACTGGTATTATAAAGTAAAAAAACTTGATGATGTAATTATAAGCGCAAGCCCAAGATACATACTTGAACCTATATGCAAAGAACTTAATGTACACCTTATATGTTCTGAAGTTGATGTGCGAAATGGCAATTATATAGGTGAAAATTGTTATGGAGAAGAGAAAGTAAGAAGATTTTATAAAGAATACCCGGATGGAGTTATAGATGAATTTTACTCTGATTCGAAATCGGATGAACCTCTTGCGAAGATCTCAAAAACTCCACATATAGTTGACAAAAATGGAAATATAAAAGATTGGAAATTTTGATATTGGGATATAGGAAAGATGAAACTTAGAGATATTTTAAATGAAGGAAAAGAAATACTTGAAAAATGTAAAATAGAAGATGGAAAACATGATGCTGAAAGTATCTTACTTAACCTTCTTGATATAGATATGGCAAGCTTTCTCAATATGTGTGATGATGAACTTGAAGATAGATATGACAAAAGATCTATCAGTAAACTTATTACAGACTTTGATGATATGATAGAAGCAAGAAGCAAACATTTTCCACTTCAATACATACTTGGAGAGACATATTTTTGTGGGATGAGATTTCTTGTAAATGATAATGTACTTATACCAAGGCAGGATACAGAAGTGCTTGTAGAAAAGGTGCTATATGATAATCCTGATAAAAACAAATATATACTTGATATGTGTACTGGGTCAGGATGCATAGCAATATCATTATCAAATCTTGGTGGATATAAAGTAATAGTTGGGACTGATATATCTGATGATGCTATAAGAGTGGCAAGTAATAATGCAAGAGATCTAGTATCTGATCCGGATTTTGAGGATGAGATGCTAAAGAAAATTTATTTTTTACAAAGCGACCTTTTTGACAACTTTGGCAAGATTAAAGATGAACTTGGGATTGCAAAGTTTGATATAATCACTGCCAATCCGCCATACATAAGGAGAAAAGATATAAAAACTTTGCAAGATGAAATAAAGAAATTTGAGCCAATGATTGCTCTTGATGGAGATGAAGATGGACTTAAGTTTTATAGAGAGATAGCCGATGAAGCATATAATTATCTTGCGAGTGATGGAAAAATATACCTTGAGATAGGGTATGATCAAGCGAAAGATGTCAAAGAGATTTTTTCAAAAAAAGGTTATACCCATATAGAGACAGTAAAAGATTTGGGAGGAAATGATAGAGTTATTATATTTAAGTATTGATTTTATGATATAATAATTCTTGTATATTTTATGGCAAGTAGTAAATTAACAAGTTTATACAAACATTATGAAGAGATAATGCAAGAGCTTAGCTCTGATGTAGTGGCTCGCGATATTGATAGATATACGCGACTCATGAAAGAACAAAATGAGCTTATGCCGATAATCAATGCTTATAAAGCTTA
>AUXO017000352.1_pt1 | contig 42312 bp, 37 predicted proteins | sample 768731 | NCBI WGS metagenome assembly AUXO01 (sample SAMN02715735, study PRJNA202380) | gut metagenome | biome: sheep rumen | host: Ovis aries | place: New Zealand: Palmerston North | reverse complement strand
TCACCAAACTGTTCCCAATAATCGACAAGACTTTTATTTTCACAATTACCAACGACTTTGGAATAATCTATCTTTTTTTCTGCATATACTAGATATACTGCTGTAAATATCATAAAAATTACAATTACTAATATATTTCTATATCTTTTTTTCATTATATCTCCCTATATTGTTAACTAATATTTAAGGTCTTATAACAGCATATGTTGAATTTCCATCATATGTCTCCCACGAATTTGTGTCATCCGTTGCCCACGCAAGGTAATCACTCGTATGCTGAGCTACTAAATAATCGTAGTATCCATTTGTTAAATAGTTATCACTAGATACTATAAATGCACAATGATCCCATGAACCATCTTTAGTCATATCTAATGCAATGAAATCCCCCGCTTTTAAATATGCACTAAAATAATAATTGCTATGTGTTGTATACAAAGCTCCCCAATAATTAACAAATGCATTCGCATTAATCCATGCCTTAGAATGATGATGAACCCCCCATAAAATCTCTATTATGCCACCAATTAGATGTCTGAGATTTTCCTGTACTTTCTAATATTTGAGAAACAAAGTTTGTACAATCTGCATCAAAATAATCATAATCATAATTTCTACCATTTGCGTACTCACGTGCATAAGATATTCCTTTCCTTGCACTATCATCTATACTCATTAAAGAAAATTTATTAGATATTTTTGTTTTTTTGATATTATTATTATAACTACTGACCAATGGTGTATTATATGGAAGTAACAAAATTAAGTCCAAATCATTATTTAACTCTTTTAGCGGATTTGCCTCTATATAATTTATTATTTCTGTATTGCGTTCATCATCTTCATAAAAATCCATAAATGCTCTAAATAACTTTACATCATCATTTGAATTTCCATATTTTTCTAATTTATTGGAACTATTTAAATACTTATCTAATGTTTTTTTATAAACTTTCCAATTTGAGTCAGATAAATCTTCCAAATTATAATTTTCTTTTAATTCAGTTAATAACTCATCTTCAATTTCTTTAAACTTTTCTAAAGCTAATTCTGGATAATCAAACGTTGGATATAAATTATTTTGTTGGTTATTATTAATAATACTATATTTTATTGATATTTCCCCAATATCTTTTAATAACTCACTTTCAAATTCTATCCTTTCACTCCGTAATTCGAAATTTTCTTGTGTTTTTTCCATTGCTTTTAATAACACCGTATTTGCATTTACACTAATACATCCCATCATCACACATGTCATTGCTGCACACATTAACTTTCTTAATCTCATGTTCTTCTCCCTTCTTAAACGAATGGCTTCTATGCCACTCTAATCCCCATAAGTTCTTTTGTAATTACAATTTCTTAACATAGATTCTCTGCGCAGTATTTTTCTATGTTGATATATAAAACACAAAGAATTGTGAATTATATTCCATCTTAAATTAAATTTTTACTTTCCAGTTATCCATGTGTAAAAATCTTCCCACATTCCCATAATCGAATACTCCATATCTTCTCCCTCCTCATCATTTGCGAACCATACTTATTATTTACCACACCCTCTCCTTCGTATCAATGATAACTCCATAAGCGGTCAGTTAACTTGATAAACGGTTAATTTTTTTATAATACCTCTCTTCACATTCCACATGGTATCGTAATCTCTACTCTATATTTTTGATTTTCCGTCGTAATATCATATGTTCCATGCAATTTATGAACCGCTTCCTTTACATTCTGTATGCCATATCCATGTTTTCTTTGGTCAGCCTTCGTTGTATACCCTTCTTCATGCAACGGAATATCTCTAGGTTCAACAATACTATTTTCTACAAGAATTTTTAGAAAATACTGTCCCTGATGTACCTGAACCAACAACATGCGGTCTTGTGTCTGTGCCCTGGTTAATTCCTCGACTGCATTTTTGATAAGATTAGCATAAATCGTACACAAATCATAATCCTCTATGATATTCTCATCTTGAATCCGAATATCCAATTTCGTATGAATCGATGCATCTAATTCTTTTAAATAATGTTGGTTCATTGCATCAATCACTGTATTTCCGGAATTGAATTTTTTATCCCGAATGTCCTCGATGCTTTGCTCCAACTTATCCAGATAACGTGCAATTTCTGTATATTTTTCCTGAACAAGCAAGCCTCTGATACTAAGCAAATGATTGCTAAGATCATGCCGAAATTTTCTGGTATCCGCTTCTTTTTGAAGTAACTGCAAATAATACTCCTTCTGAAGCTGGTTATAATATTCCGATTTTTTAATAATCCTTTGTTTGTTCTATACGCATTCGACAATGCAAAGATTACAACGCACAAAATTCCCACAGCTGCATATGCCCATTGTGCAGTTCCACGCATTGTTTGAACGACATCGACATCATCAATATAATTTTTTGCATAATTCAATCCCGCTACTGTCATAAACATACTAATAATTACAATAACAGCTGCAATTCGTATAATTTGATTTGCCCAACGAACAATTGCTTCATCTATCCATTTTCTATGTTGCATATAGCATCGTATTACCAACAGCTCTAATATCAGCGTAATAAACGAACCTACATAAAACTGAAGATTTCCGACAACAGCATATGCCTGTCCTATTATCTGAATCACTGCCACTTCAATGACTTCATCAACCGCCGATATTGTCAGCTGCAAAAATATAATATCGCCCAATCCTCGATTCCATCTTGCATGTGTCAAAAGAATCACACATAATACATTTAACACAAATAACATACTATGTATCTTATAATCTTCTTTCAAATACATCCATATAGCAACTGCTGCGATGATATAAAATAAAATGTGTATTTTCTTTACATTTATTTCTTTATTTAAAATATACTTTGTTCCAAAAAATAGTTTTAAAAACTCCACTACTCCATAAATAATACTACTCATTTGTTCCCCTCATTACATAAAGTCAAATTCTACAAGCCTTTTTTGAAATAATTTCATCTGTCTGCGTGATATCTGATACATCTCATTTCGAAACATCAATTGATTTCCTTTGAAATTCTCAATATATCCCAAATTAACAATATTCTGTCTGTTAATCCTAACAAATCTTCGTTCATCTAATTCCTGCTCAATGATATGAAGTGCGCACTCTTTTCGAAATCTATTTTCCCCGACAATATATTCCGTATATCCATTGTACGCCGTTATCATTTCAATATCTTTTTGCGCTATTTCATATTTATTTCGTGCCAAATACACCGCAATGGTTGGTTCATTTTGTACAATCACGTCTGAGACCTCGATTGCTTCTGCAATCTCTTCCGCAACAAATGGCTTCGTAACAAAACGCAGTGCTTTAACCCGAAATGCATCTTTAAATCGCTCTACCTTCCCCGATGCAATAATAATTCTGCACGCCGGATTCTTCGCACAAATGTATTTTCCTACTTCGATTCCATCTATATCCGGCATCTCAATATCAAGAAAAACAATATCATACCCGAGACATCTATCCATCAGATTCTGCCCTGATTGATACAAATCTATGGTACATTCCTGATTTTTCTCTGCTACAATGTTCTGTATCATATGTTTTAGATAGACTCCGACATTATACTCATCATCACATATTCCAATCCGTATCATTTATCCCTTATGCCTCCCTATACTGCTGCCTGTCTACGTTTCATATTTGCTATTATATCCTTACTCGAAAACCCGCACTTCGTGCTTTTTCGCTACTTCGTAGCTTTGTTTTCTCGTTAATGGCTAAAAAAACAAATGCCACCTTCGGTGTCGCTTGTTTTTTCCTGCGCTCATTATATCATACTTATATGCAATTTAAATCATTTTTAGTAAAATAAAATCAAGATACAACGCAAATCCCCATTCATCTATTTCATAATTCTACGCAAATCCCCATTCGTTTACCCCATAATCCTACGCAAATCCCCATTCATTTAATATAACCCCTTGCTGAGGTTTATGTTGGTCGTTCTTTGAGATTCTTTCATAGCTGCGTTCCCAACGAAATTTATGTTTATTGGAACACAATTCGACATTTTCCATTTGCACGAAGTATGTATCCTGCAAAGCATTTTTATATTGTCGGAACGAGGTTTCCCATCATATAAAAACACCACCCAATCAACAATTCCTCTGCTTTCGGATTCCTTGTTTCTTAGGTGGTGTATATTTTAATCTATATCTACATGTTCAATCATTGCAATCAGCGTTTCTTTTTCGTTGAGTTTCGGATTCTCAATGACAATGTGTAGTAATTCATTTAACATTTTGCCAATCTGTGCGCCCTGTAAGCCATATTCCTTTAAGTCATTGCCTGTAATATCGAGTTCCTTAATCGTGAAACAGTCTCCACGCTGCAGAATCTCCTTGCTCATCTGCTCAATTCGCTCTAAATGGAGCTTCTTTGCAGACATGCTAAGTCCAAGAATCTCTTCCTGCGTACAGATTCTTGCATGCTCATGGGTGAACATCAATTGTAACATATCGATGCCGTATTTATGCAGAGCTTCTCTGACTGCCGGCTCATTTTCTGCGATAACATCCTTCTCATACGTAACGAGCTTCGTTACCGTATCAATCGTATAATTATCGAGCTTTAACGACTTGAGTGCATTCTTTGTCTCCTGTGGCTCTGCCATATTAAACAGTGCTGCATAGCGAAGCACCGATTGTTTCGGCGCATATTTTAACATCGTCAACGCATTTCTTGCATATTTACCTGTTAAAATATTATCAATACATGGCAGATTCACTGCAAACAGTCCACTTTCTGCAAATCGCTTCACATAAGATGGATTGTCCGATAACAGTGTCTTTACCAATTCTACCTGCACACGCTCCATACTGACCTGTGCAATATTTCCAGCAAGCGCAACCATTGCATCATACGTCTCCTGCTCAATTGCAAAGCCTAACTGTGCAGAGAAACGGATTGCGCGCATCATTCGAAGTGCATCTTCTAGAAATCGCTGCTTCGGATCTCCTACACAACGAATAATGCCCTGCTTCATATCCGATAAACCATCGAATTCATCTACAAACCCCTGCTTCTCATTATAAGCCATCGCATTGATTGTAAAATCCCTGCGCTGCAAATCGTCAACGAGCTTTCCTGAGAATTCCACAGATTCCGGATGTCTGCCATCCTTATATTCTCCATCAATTCGATATGTTGTAACCTCATATCCTGTGTGATGCAGCATAACTGTGACAGTTCCGTGCTGGATTCCTGTATCAATCGTTCGCTTAAAGAAGGACTTTACCTGTTCCGGTCTTGCAGAGGTGGTAATATCCCAGTCATCCGGGTTGCGTCCTAAGATGCTGTCTCTGATACATCCACCGACTGCAAATGCTTCATATCCATGTGATTCAATTGTCTGTATAATCTCTTTGACATCGTCTGGCAATGCAATCGTTATATCACTCATTAGTATGCCTTACCCCAATATACCATTTTCTTTGCCGGCTTACCGCAGCATACACATACGTCTGAGAGCTGTTCCTGTGCAAATGGCATACAACGTGATGTTGCTGTTGTCTCTTCCTTAATCTTATCTTCGCAAGCCTGATCGCCGCACCACATTGCCTTTACAAAACCTGGCTTATTTGCGATGATTTCCTTGAATTCATCATAATTTGTTGCAACATATGTATGTGCATCTCTATGTGTTCTTGCACGCTCTAACATTTCCTTCTGCATTGTATCAAGAATTTCTGGAAGTTTTGCTGCAAGTTCATCAATTGCAACTGTAATCTTCTCTCTTGTATCACGACGTACAACAACTGCCTGATTTGCCTGAATATCTCTAGGTCCCATTTCTACACGAACCGGAATACCACGCATCTCCTGCTCAGAGAACTTCCAGCCAGGGTTCTTGTCACTGTCATCTACCTTAACCTTCAAACCAGCCTTTACAAGCGTTTCCTTTACTTCATAAGCCTTATCTAATACGCCTTCCTTGTGCTGCATAACCGGGATAATATCCACCTGTGTTGGAGCAATTCTTGGTGGTAATACAAGACCGGAATCGTCACCGTGTACCATGATAATGGCACCAATCAGACGTGTTGTCATTCCCCATGATGTCTGGTGAACATACTTCAACTTATTATCCTTATCTGTGTACTGGATGCCAAATGCCTTTGCAAATCCATCTCCAAAATTGTGGCTTGTACCAGACTGTAATGCCTTACCATCGTGCATCAATGCTTCAATTGTGTAAGTCGCCTCTGCACCTGCGAACTTCTCCTTGTCTGTCTTACGTCCACGAACAACTGGCATTGCAAGGACTTCTTCACAGAAACCAGCATAGAGATTTAACATCTGCTGTGTTCTTTCTTCTGCTTCTTCTGCTGTTGCATGTGCTGTATGGCCTTCCTGCCATAAGAATTCTCTTGAACGAAGGAACGGTCTTGTCTCCTTTTCCCAACGTACAACAGAACACCACTGATTATATACCTTTGGCAAATCTCTGTAAGACTGAATCTCATCCTTATAGAAGTCACAGAATAATGTCTCAGATGTAGGTCTTACACAGAGCTTCTCCTGAAGCGGATTTAATCCACCTAATGTTACCCATGCAACTTCCGGTGCAAATCCTTCTACGTGATCCTTTTCTCTCTGTAAAAGACTCTCTGGAATGAACATTGGCATGTATACATTCTCAACACCTGTCTCTTTAAATCTGCGGTCAAGCTCATGCTGGATATTTTCCCAAATTGCATATCCTGCCGGCTTAAAAATCATACAGCCCTTTACGCTTGAATATCCCATCAATTCTGCTTTCTTTACAACGTCTGTATACCACTGTGCAAAGTCTACGTCCATTGATGTAATTGCTTCTACTAATTTCTTGTTATCTGCCATTTCTTTCTCCTTCTTAACCGCTACTGCGCTCCACCAACCAACGGCGGTACAACCCACATATCTCTTTGTATATGCAGACGAGCCTTTCGCTCCATAGCCTTTTTTGTTATACGTTCTCAAGTTTACCACGTTCCATACTTGTTTTCAAGTAACCGATGAGTGCTTTTATCAGAATAAATGATACCGGTCCTAAGATAAAACCAATCACTCCATACACAATGAATCCTGCAAAAATGACGACCAGCATGGTAAATGGTGCTATCCCTAACGAATCTCCCATACATTTCGACTCCATAATTTCCCGCACGAAGTACGTGATTAAATAGAGTGAAAATAAAATGGCTGCCTGTGTTACTTTATGTGTGAGCAACATTATAATCGCCCACGGAATCAGAACCGTTCCGGAACCAAAAATCGGAAGTGCATCGACCACGCCCGTTAGAATTCCAAACAACACCGCATAAGAATTTTTAAGCAGCACAAAACCTACAATACAGATTGCACTGTTAATCATTAGAATAATCCCCTGCACCTTAAAATAGACACAGATTAACTTCTTTAATTCTGCAAAAATAAGCTCCAATTCTTCTGAATAAATGCTTTTCTTCCGCCAAGAACGAATCGGCTCTAACAGATTTCCGAGATACACAACACACATCAGACACACGACAACCGTTCCGATTGCAAATAGTACTTTCCCTGCAATGGGAACGCTCCACTTTAACGCCGTATGAATGGTCGTTCCACTATCCGTTTTTACTTTTTCAATGAATACAGAAAACACGCGTTCCGCAAGATCCATACAACATCCTGCATGCAGTCCAAACCAGCCATCCATATCCAGACACACCTTCGCAGACATTTGACGTACCAGAATGAGATAATAGTCCAGATTCTGAACCAATTTTTTTAACTCACAGATTCCCGAAAAGAATAAATATCCCAACAGCCCGAAGCAGAGGATTGTTAATATTATCACAATTAAAATAGACGCACAGGTCATTTTTCCCCGAAAGATTCTTGCACACCGACACACCAACGGTTCAATTGCCAATGCAATCAGATATGCAATCATAAATGGTGCAACGAGAATAAAACAATATTTGAATATCAATATGATTCCACCTACGATTGCTGCACTCCATAATAATAAACGGATTCGATTCGGCAGTGTCCAATACTCAAATGTATTTGTATCAGAAAACTCCTGTGTTTGCGCTTCTTGTTTCTGATATTTAACTTGTTGTTTCTGTTTCGTTGATTTCTTATGCTGATTTGTTTCTTTTGGCATAACACACTCCATTCCCTAGCAATTTAACAATTGATGCAGCAATTTTTGTAACAATATGGGAAAATGTCATATCTTAATTTAAATTTTCATTTTCATATGTTACATATTGTATGTACATGCGTTATTATCCTTAGTATCTGAATTTGAACGTCATTTATACGTCAATATAACTGTCTATTATTTCCAATCTATTTTTTAACATTTTTATAGAGTAATTTGTCGTTTGTTACGCTTTGCTCCCTTTATTTCTATTTATAGAAACTTTTCTTATAAATCAACAAAAGCACCGGGAAAATTTCTTTTACAAGAATTCTCTCCGATGCTTTATCTGCTTTTTAATATTTACAAAATCATATACTCGAAAGCCCGCACTTTGTGCTTTCTTTAGCTACTTCGCAGCTTTGTTTTCTTGAACTACGCCTGTAACTTATCATGTCCACCCATGTATGGACGAAGGGCTTCTGGAATACGAACGCTTCCATCTGCCTGTAAGTTGTTCTCTAAGAATGCGATTAACATTCTAGGTGGTGCAACAACTGTATTATTTAATGTATGTGCAAAATATTTATTCTTGTTCTCATCCTGAACTCGAATCTTTAATCTTCTAGCCTGTGCATCTCCTAAGTTTGAACATGAACCAACTTCGAAATACTTCTTCTGTCTTGGTGACCATGCTTCTACGTCGATTGACTTTACCTTTAAGTCAGCTAAATCCCCTGAACAACACTCTAATGTACGAACAGGAATATCAAGTGAACGGAATAAATCTACTGTATTCTGCCATAACTTTTCAAACCACATCTTGCTCTCTTCCGGCTTACATACAACGATCATTTCCTGCTTCTCGAACTGGTGAATACGGTATACACCACGTTCTTCGATACCGTGTGCACCCTTTTCCTTTCTGAAGCAAGGTGAGTAGCTTGTAAGTGTCTTCGGAAGCTGATTTTCTGGCGTAATTGTATCAATGAACTTACCAATCATAGAATGTTCACTTGTTCCGATTAAATATAAGTCTTCGCCTTCAATCTTATACATCATGGCATCCATTTCTTCGAAACTCATAACACCGGTAACAACGTTACTACGAATCATGAATGGAGGTACGCAGTAAGTAAATCCTCTGTCAATCATGAAATCTCTCGCATATGAAATAACTGCTGAATGTAATCTGGCAATATCTCCCATTAAATAGTAGAAACCATTACCTGCAACCTTGCCGGCTGCATCTAAGTCAATCCCGTTAAATTTTGCCATAATATCTGTATGATATGGAACTTCAAAATCAGGAACAACCGGTTCACCAAACTTTTCGATTTCAACATTTTCACTGTCATCCTTACCGATTGGTACACTTGGATCAATGATGTTTGGAATCTTCATCATAATTTCAGTAACCTTCGCATTTAATTCTGTTTCCTGTGCTTCTAATTCCTTTAAGCGTTCTGCATTTGCATTTACCTGAGCCTTAACTTCTTCTGCTTCTTCCTTTTTGCCCTGCCCCATCAATGCACCAATCTGCTTAGAAAGTTTATTTCTGCTTGCTCTTAATTCATCTGCTTCTGTCTTTGCAGCTCTTGCTTTTTCATCTAATTCGATAACTTCATCCACCAATGGAAGTTTCTTGTCCTGAAATTTATTCTTAATATTCTGCTTTACAATATCCGGATTTTCTCTTACAAATTTTAAATCTAACATGTCTTCCTCCTAAATCTTACGCTATGATCATTTTGTATTCTAATCAGCGCACCTCTATATTATGCACCTTTTTAACTGAATTTTCCAGCAATTTATGATTATTTTTTAACAAAATACAAAATCTGGTCTTTTGATATTTTATACTGCTATTTATTATTTTACTTCTTTATCTTCGTACATGACATCATTCATTTTATCGCTCAATTGTACGTCACCAAGTCGTCCTGCAATTGCCTGCTGAAGTGCCTCTTCTTCCTCTGTTCCTAATTCAGATTCAGCCTTTCCATGTGTAATTTCTTTAATATACGCAAAACTTCCTGTGTTGCTATGCATTACATTCATAAGGTAACCATTATTCTGCTTATCTAACAAACACAATGCGAAACTAAGTTTTCCACCCATTTCATAATACGCATCATATTTTACAAGACCAATCTTTTGAAATGCATACTGCATTTTATCATAAATATCTTTAATTGCTTCTTTATGATTCAATGATGTTTCCTGTAATTGCTTGAAATCTTCTAAATTATCCTTAATTAACTGTTCTATTGATGTTCCTTCCGAACCTTCCATAAACGATTTATATTTTTTCTTCATTGATGAAGCCTTTGCAATTGCAATAATTGCCAAAATAATTGCGATTACTGTAATTCCGCATAACCCAAGCATGATATACAATGCTTCTACAGAAAACAGTCCAAAGAAGTTAATCTTCATATACATCTCCTTTTCCTTGTGTATTTTATAAAATGATATATTTTTAACGATTTCATTCACTGTCTGGTACGCTTTAACAAATCATAAATGCGTTCCAATTCTTCTTTTGAATAATATTCGATTTCTATTTTTCCTTTGTCGTTATTTTTATTCTTAATAACAACCTTTGTTCCCATTATCTGATTGAATTTTTCTTCCAAATCACGATAAATAAAATCATTTTCCGGAAGTTTCTTTGGTTCTTTTGCAGGTTTGTTTAATTCCTTCATCAAACGCTCTGTCTCTCGTACACTGAGCTGTTCATCAAAGATTTTCATTGCAATTTCATATTGTGTATCCGCATCTTCGATTCCAATAATCGTTCTGGCATGTCCGTTGCTTAACTTTCCTTCCATAACCATATCCTGTACACGTTCGTCCAACTTTAATAAACGTAATGAATTTGTAATGGCTGCTCTAGATTTTGCCACACGTTCTGCAACTTCATCCTGCTTTAATTTATAATCTGCAATCAAACGCTGATATGCTCTTGCTTCTTCAATTGGATTCAAATCTTCTCGCTGAATGTTTTCAATCAATGCAATTTCCATTGCTTCCTGTGTTGTGTATTCTTTGATTACAACCGGAACTTCCTTTACACCTGCTAATTTGGCAGCTCTCCATCGGCGTTCCCCTGCGATAATTTCATAATATTTATCTTTTTTCTGAACCAATAATGGCTGTAACACACCATACTGTTTGATTGACTCTGATAATTCAATCAACGCATCTTCATCAAATGCCTTACGAGGCTGCTCCCTATTTGGCTCAATCAGTGCCAAACGAACCATTGTTTCTGCCGGTTCTTTTACAATAACTTCTTTCACAACCTCTTTTACAACAACATCCTGCTGTACATTATCCTCTGGAATCAAGGCATCTAATCCTTTGCCAAGGCCTTTTCCCAATCCTTTCCCCAAACCTTTCGAGGATTTATTATTCTTTTTACCTGTTGGTTTACTCATATCTAGTCTCACTTTCTGATATACAATTATACTTTGTCTTTTTGTACTTGCTATTATTTATTATTATATTCATTAACAATTTGCGAATAACCGTTGATTTTCATTTAATATATATTCATCTAACAACATATGTATTTATCTAGCCTGCATTACTTATTTCTTGCGATGAATCACTTCTTCTGCTAACAATCTGTAGCTTTCTGCACCACTCGACTTACTGTCATAAATATTAATTGGTAATCCATGGCTCGGTGCTTCTGCCAACCGAATATTTCTAGGAATTATTGTCTTATAGATTGGCTGTTTCAAATTATCTTTTACATTTTCCACAACCTGCAATGACAGATTTGTTCTGGAATCATACATCGTAAATACGACTCCTTCTAATTCCAATTTTGGATTCAACTTTTTCTTTACCAAATTAATTGTATGAATCAACTGTGTAAGTCCTTCCAATGCATAATATTCACACTGAATTGGTACAATTACGGTATTTGAAGCTGTCATAGCATTGACAGTCAACATACTAAGCGATGGTGGACAATCTAAGATGATAAAATCATACTTATTTTTAATTTGTGCCAAACTGTTTTTCAGAACATATTCTCTGTCCTCTACTCCAATTAGCTCAATTTCTGCTCCTGCCAGATTCACATTTGAAGGAATAATATCCAAATTTTCAAACGCTTCTTTTACAATTGCCTCTTTAATGCCGATTTCTCTTAAAATCACTTCATAAATGGTATTTTCTGCACTATCTTTATCGATTCCAAGTCCACTTGTTGTATTTCCCTGTGGATCCATATCGATTACAAGTACCTTTTTCCCTGCTTCTGCCAGACATGCCGACAAATTAATTGCTGTCGTTGTTTTACCAACGCCCCCTTTTTGATTGGCAACCGATATAATTCTTCCCATATCATTCCTCTTTTCATTGCATTTACTAACTTTTAAAATGTTTCACGTGAAACATTTATATAAATTGCAAAACTCATTATAGCATTAATTTTTTTCGTATTCCATATGATTATGATATTTTTTCATATTTTCTATAAAAAACAGAACGTTTCACGTGAAACATTTCGTACAAATTTCGAACTAACAAGCAGTACAACTTTATGCCCATTCGACGCTGCAAGTCATCACACAAGCCTCACAATCATCCGCCAAAGATGAATGGGGACTTTTCCTGTATATCTCAGAATGTAAATAGTCGTTAAATATTTCACATATATATATTCGATTGAAAACATATATTATGTAAATTATATACTTTTATGAGCAGCAAACAACACATCGAAACCGCAATCAATTACTTTCGTTAAAGATACCACTACGAAATCCCACAAACTAGAATCTACATTCCTATTACTCTCCCTTTTTCAATCAGATCATCTTCCGTAATCTCCCGAATCACTTTACATGGGTTTCCTGCTGCCACTACATTATCCGGAATATCTTTTGTTACCACAGAACCCCCACCTATAATAGAGCTATTCCCAATATGAACGCCTCCACATACCGTTACATTTGCACCAATCCATACTTTTTCCCCTATCGTAACAGGCTTCGAATAGCCGATGCCTTCTGCACGTTGTATCGGATGTATTGCATGGCCTGCACAGGCTATACATGTTCCAGGTCCGATAAATGTACCTGCTCCTATATCAACTGGTGATGTATCAAGAATTACGCAATTGTAATTAATAAATGTCAATCCATGCGTATGAATATTAAATCCATAATCACAATGAAAATCCGGTTCAATAAACGTAAGCTCATGACAAGTTCCAAATAACTTTTTCAATATTTTCTTTCTCTTTTCATCTTCCATTGGTGATGTCTGATTATATTCGTAGCACAACATTTTAGCTTTTTTCTGGTCTTCTGTTGGCATAATCTTATGCTCTGAATAATATGTTTCATTTTTCTTCATGATTTCAAGAATATCTGTCTTATTTTCCATTTATTTAATCCTTTCATAGTTTTCACAGTCATTTAAGCCATCAATAAAACACTCTTTATTGAATCAAATAAATGATTGTCAATATAACCCATATTTATATTTGTGATATATGCACATTATATTACATTTATAAGTTTCTCTGTATTATAAACAAAAAAATTTATAAAATTATAATTTTCTGCACATTAACTATAATATTCTTTTATGTTTCACGTGAAACATAAAAGAGGCAGAAGAAACATAATTATTTCTTCTACCTCTATCCACTTTACATATAGTTGGTTCTATTATTTAATTTTCACTAAATTATTCTTAATTGCAAATACTGCTGCCTGCGTTCTATCAGATACCATAATTTTTTTAAAGATATTTGACACATGATTCTTTACTGTTCTCTCACTGATATTTAATGTAGAAGCAATTTCTTTATTAAACATTCCGCTGGCAAGTAACTTCAACACTTCTATTTCTCTCTTTGTTAAATCATTAATCTTCTCTTTCATTACATCTCGTTCTGCTAAGTTTGCATTTAGAAGATTTGTCAGAGACGGCTCTATATATGTCTCACCGGAATATACCGATTCGATTGCTGTAATTAATGTCTGCGAATCCGAATCCTTTAAAATATATCCGTTGCAGCCATTATCAATCGCCTGAACCAAATACTCAATCTCTTTATGAATTGTAAGAAAGATTACCTTATTCTCCATATTCTGTTCTCTCATAATACTGAGTACCTTCAAGCCATCTAAATTTGGCATATTAATATCTAATAAAACAATATCCGGATTTAATTTATTAACCAAATTTAAACATTCATATCCATCTCCTGCTTCACCAATTACTTCAATCTGGTCACTCAATTCCAATAACTGCTTCAATCCCTCTCGTACCATCAAATGGTCATCTGCCAAAATCACTTTAATTGCCATAATTTCCCCTACCTTTTTATCTACTTTGTTTCACAACACTTTGGAATCGGAATTTCTATACGATATTCAATTCCTTTTCCCAGATTTTGGATTGTAAGCTTTCCATGCAACAAATGTACACGCTCCCTCATAATCTGTAATCCAAATCCCGTATTGTTATTTCTTACTTTGGTTAAAGACTGATAATCATATCCTACACCATCATCCGATTGAATCAATTCAATATGATTCTCTCCTATCCGAATCTGAATCGTTATCGTTGTTCCTTTCGAATGTTTAATAGAATTACTACATAATTCCTGTATAATTCGTAATAAAACATTGACAATGGATGAATTCAATTCTGTTCTCTTACTTGAGTAATCATATTCTACAATCATATCTGTAGATGCCTTAATTCTCTCTATCAAATCATAAAAAACAGATTCCAATCCTAAATCATCTGTCGCCATTGGATGTAAATTATAAATAACATTTCTTAATTCATTGATACAATTACGAATCATCGTATCCTGTGCTGATAACTCTAACTTTGCACGGTTGTAATCCGTATCAATTATCTTTTTGATAAATTCATTCTTATACATTACCGCTGTAAGGTTCTGTATAATAGAATCATGAATATCCCTCGCTATTCTCTGACGCTCCACCTCAACAGAATGAATCATATCATAACTGGTATATTCATACCAGCAATCTTTATGCATGCCTGAGAGCAATGACTGAAGTTCCTGTATCTTCGTATTTAATTCCTGTACTTTTTGTTCCAGTACAGTCTTTTCCTGCTGCTTCTCCTCTAACTCACTCTGAAGTCGTCCCACTTCCATCTCTTCAAATCCTTTTGTGGAATTTTCAGATTGAAATATGCGTTCAGAATGATTCATCATACCTTCAATACGCCCAATTGCTTCACTTTCGCTTGCAATTTCACAATCTAATTGACGAATATGCTCTTTAAATACATCAGACTTTGTTTTTAATTGTGTAATTTCCTTTTGTAAATACTCATGAATTTTATTCATATTTCTCCTATATAATATATATTATAATTATATATTAATTACTACAACTTATAACATATATTACTCTATTTTCAAAGAGAAGTCAAAGAACATTGATACTTTTTCCAATATCAGTTATAATGTAACATATCGGAAGAAAATCAAGCGGCTGCGCAGCAGACATTTGATTTTATCCGATATGTTAGCGAACAAATAGATTGTTAATTCGTTAGAATTTACAATCAATAACGTGCGACAGCACGTATTTGTGAGCCTTTCTCGGAACAAATCAAGCGGCTGCGCAGCAGACATTTTACGCGTACAACGAGCCAAGCGAGCATATTTATATGCTCATTTGGCGACTGTCGCGATATCAAGAAAATGCAATTTTCTTGATTTTATCCGATATGTTAGCGAACAAATGGATTGTTAATTCGTTAGAATTTACAATCTGTAACAAAATTAAGATTGGAGTTTGCGTATGAATAAATGGTCAAAAATTGGTATTACAGCAAGCATGGGGGCATGTGTTATATCATCCATTCATCTTGTAAATAATTTTATTTTTAGAATGTCTACAATTAATCATGTCACTCTGAATCCAAAAGAAGAATTTTTCAATTGGAAGTTTGGAAAAATCGCATATACTGTAACCGGAAGTGGAAGTCCTCTGCTTTTGTTACATGATTTAGATGCCGCAAGTTCTTCTTACGAATGGTCAAAATCCATTGATTTATTAAGTAAAGACCATACTGTATATGCAATCGATTTATTAGGCTGCGGTCACTCTGACAAGCCCAATATTACCTATACAACCTATATGTATACACAGTTATTAAATGATTTTATTATAAATATCATTCATAAAAAGACTTCTATTATTGCAACTGGTACTACTGCACCGATAGCATTGATGACTGCCTACAACAATTCCTATCTGGTAGACCGTCTGATTTTTGTTAATCCAATCAGCGTTTCGAGTGCATTAAACAGTCCATCCAGACGCAATATATTCCAACATCATTTTATGAATGTTCCGGTTGTCGGAACACTGCTATATAATATCTGTATGAGCCGCCACAATATACACAAGGCTTTTACGGCAGATTATTTTGACAACGCAACTGTTTCCGTACAGTCTGCAGTTAATGCTTACCATGAAAATGCACATTTAAGCGGTGCATCTTCTAAGTTCCTGTATTCCAGTGTAAAAGGACATTACACAACTGCTTCGATTGCACGTGCCATCAGCCAGTTAGATAACTGTATTTATATTATCTCTGGTGAAAAAGAGCCAAATACAGCGCATATTCATGCAGAATATACCGAATTAAACCCAGCGATTGAAACAGCCACTATCCGCTATACAAAGCATTTGCCACAGTTAGAACAGCCTCGTGATTTTGTGCGCTTAGTTCGCTTATTTTTATCATAAATATAACTTATTCAGAACCTAGCGATTTCTATGAAAATTCGGGTGTTAAAATACCACTTTTATTTATGCGGTATTTTAACACCCGAATTTTCATCTTTATTTTTTACTTTCCTATTTTAATGGCTCTTTTCCCGGAAGTCCTGCTTTTCTCGGATACTTTTTCGGTGTATTTTTAACCTTTTTAATGAAAATAAAAGAACGTTCAATATCCGTATCCGGCAGTGTAATATGCTCTACATCGACAATCGTTCCACCCAACTTTTCAATTGCAGATGTCGCTTCCTGCAACTCCTCTTCTATCACTCCCGATTTGTATGCAACAAAATAACCGCCTACTGCAACAAATGGCAGACAATATTCGGATAATGTCGCAAGATTGGCAACCGCACGGGATACCGCACATGTAAACTGCTCTCTGTATGCACCGTTTCTAGCTCCCTCTTCTGCACGCGCATGAACCGTTTCAATCCCTTGTAATCCCAACTGGTCAATCACTTCATTTAAGAATTTCACTCGCTTATTTAAGGAATCTAACAATAATACTTCTGCTGCCGGAAATGCGATTTTTAACGGAATTCCCGGAAATCCTGCACCTGTTCCTACATCTATGATTTTCATTGTTTCCGGCAAAAATTCCATTTCCGTTATCAGGTTCTTCTGTCTGCACGCATTTATTGCATACTGAATCGCAAGACTGTCTGCAAAATGCTTAATTTGTACTTCTTCATACTCTGTAATCCCTGTCAGGTTCATAAATGAATTCCATTCAACAAGAATTTCATAGTACTTGTCAAACTGTTCAAACTGTTGCTCATTGATTTGAATGTCTAATTTATTTAAATATTCCTGAAATGCTTTTTTATCCATATTTCCTCACTCTTTTGCAATTATGCAGCAAAAGTCATTTTATTTTCTATAGAACTGTTCCATGTATACAAGCAACACAGAAATATCTGCCGGAGATACTCCGGAGATTCTAGATGCCTGTCCAATGGAATGTGGTGCAAATTTTTCTAATTTCTGCATGGCTTCCTTACGAAGTCCGTTAATATCACTATATTTGATTTCTGCCGGAATCACTTTATTTTCTAACTTCTTGAAATGCTCAACCTGACGCATCTGACGCTCAATATAACCCTGATATTTCAAATTGATATTTACCTGTTCCTGAATATCTTCCCGTAAATCCGGACGATGCGGATCAATTGGCGCAAGTGCCTGATATGTCAGCTCCGGTCTGCGTACCAATTCTGCAAGTGTCGCACCTGTTTTCAACGGTGTACTGCCATATTTTGCAAGCAATTCCTGTACCTTGTCATTTGTTCCAATATTTAAGGCTTCTACACGTTCTAATTCTTCTTGAATCAAACGCTCTTTTTCAATCACACCATTCATTCGTTCTTCATCAATCAAACCAACTTCATAGCCTCTCTTTGTTAAACGAAGATCTGCATTATCCTGTCTTAACAACAAACGGTATTCCGCTCTGGAAGTCATCATTCTATACGGTTCTGTCGATTCCTTTGTTACAAGATCGTCTATTAACACACCGATGTAACTTTCTGAACGATCTAAAATCATCGGCTCTCTTCCCTGCACATACATCGCCGCATTGATACCTGCAACAATTCCCTGCGCTGCTGCTTCTTCATATCCGGAACTTCCGTTGAACTGTCCGCCTGCAAACAATCCCTTAATTTTCTTGAATTCCAGAGAGGATTTTAACTGAATTGCACTGATACAGTCATATTCAATCGCATATGCATTTCGAACAATACGAACATGCTCAAGTCCGGGAACTGTCTTATACATCGCATACTGTACATCTTCCGGCATGGAACTTGACATACCGCCTAAATACATTTCGTTTGTATACAATCCTTCCGGTTCAATAAACACCTGATGTCTGTCTCTGTCTGCGAATTTTACCACCTTATCCTCAATAGACGGACAGTATCTTGGTCCTGTAGAATGAATTACCCCTGCATACAACGGTGAACGGTCAAGATTATCACGAATAATCTTATGCGTTTCTTCATTGGTATATGTAAGCCAGCATGAAATCTGTTCCTTCTGTACATCTTCCGGATTCGTTGTAAATGAAAATGGCACGACCTTTTCATCACCGAACTGCTCTGTCATTTTTGAGAAATCAATCGAACGCTTATCGACACGTGCCGGTGTACCTGTCTTAAAACGACGAATTTCAATGCCATTTTTCATTAAAGAATCTGTTAAATGTGTCGCTGCCTGTAGCCCATTTGGTCCTGTTTCATAGCTTGTATCACCATAGATGCAACGTGCTTTTAAATACACTCCGGTACATAATACAACTGCCTTTGCATGATATACAGCACCTGAAAATGTCTTGACACCGCGAATTACGCCATCCTCTACAATAATTTCTGACACTTCTGCCTGTCTCACCAGCAGATGCTCTGTATTTTCCATTACACGACGCATTCTTCTGCTGTAATCCGATTTATCTGCCTGTGCACGAAGCGAATGTACCGCCGGTCCTTTCGAACTGTTTAACATCTTCGACTGAATAAATGTTGCATCAATATTTTTGCCCATCTCTCCGCCTAATGCATCAATTTCTCGAACAAGATGTCCTTTCGAACTGCCTCCAATATTTGGATTACACGGCATCATTGCAATACTATCGTTACTTACGGTAAAACAAATGGTTTCTAAGCCTAATCTTGCACATGCAAGTGCTGCTTCACAACCTGCATGTCCTGCACCAACAACAACCACATCATATTCTTCACATATATTTGGCATTTTCTTCTCCATTCTCATATATTCTGATTTGTTATATACAAAATTTAATTATTTCATTTACTTTCCCATACAAAATTTTGCAAAAATCTCATCCGCTAAGTCGTCTTCTACTTCTTCTCCAATAATAAATCCAAGTTTTTCATAAGCTCCCATCAGATCAATTGTCAGGAAATCTTCGCTCATTCCTGCTTCGATTCCATCCTGTACAAGTTTCAGACTCTCTAATGCATCCTTTAGCAGGCTCTTATGTCTTGCATTGGTAACATAAATCTCTTCATTAAACTGAATATTTCCATGGAAAAACATATCTTTTACGCATGTTTCTAACGCTTCTAATCCCGTTTCTTCTTTTGCTGAAATCTGCAAAACCGGACAATCAATCTTCTGTTTGATATCCTCTTTTGTAAGAACCGCCTGCATATCCGACTTATTTAATAAAACTATGACATTTTTTTCACGAATTAAGTCTAAGATTTCTTCATCATTTTGATCCATCTTTCTCGTTGCATCTACTACAAAAACGACTAATTCCGCATCTTTGGCATATTTTTTTGCTTTTTCTACGCCAATGCTTTCCACATAATCATCTGTTTTTCGAATTCCAGCAGTGTCAACAATATTTAATAACACACCGCCCATGTTAATTTGTTCTTCCAAAACATCTCTTGTCGTTCCTTCAATATCCGTAACAATGGCACGTTCTTCTTTTGCAAGTGCATTTAACAGGCTGGACTTTCCTGCATTGGTCTTTCCTAAAATAACCGTCTGGATACCATCCTTCATAATTCGGCCGTTATCCGCACTTTTTAATAAGTTATCCACGCTATCCACACACTTATCCACATTTATCCCCAGTTTGTTCACAAAGTTATCCAACGAGATATGTTCCGGATCATCTAACGCCGCTTCAATAAACGCTATATCCTCTATCAATATTGCACGAAGTTCTTTGATTTTGGCTGATAATTTTCCATCCAACTGTCCAACGGACGCTTTTAATGCATATTCATTTTTCGAATTAATCACATCAATAACAGCTTCTGCCTGCGACAAATCAATTCTGCCATTTAGAAATGCTCTCTTTGTAAATTCACCCGGCTCTGCAAGTCTGGCACCCGCATCTAACAGTGTCTCAAGCACCTTTTTCGTTACTAAGATACCACCGTGACAGTCAATCTCTACAATATCTTCTCTTGTATACGTATTAGGTGCCTTCATAAGAACTGCTAATACTTCATCCACGACATCATTTTCATTTTTTACGACACCATAATGCACCGTATGACTTTGACTTTCTGACAGACTTTTTTTATTCTTTGCCACAAATACGCGGTCTGCAATCGCAATCGCATCCGGTCCACTCATTCTTACAATACTGATTCCGCCACTGCTCATTGTGCTTGTAGATATCGCAACAATCGTATCTTTCATAACCTATATCTACCCTTTCTGTGATAACTATAAATGTGTAAAAGGATTGCCGCAAATATTCTTACAGCAATCCTGTTCCATCTTTACGATTTCCTATTCTTCTGCATATTGTGCAGAATATTTTTTACATATGTTTTATGCGTTATTATTTATTCTCATTTCTTTCCTTATCAAGGTAAATAACAACATGACGCATTGGTTCTTCCCCTTCGCTTCTTGTTGAAACATACTTATCTGACTGTAATGCAGCATGAATAATACGTCTCTCATATGGATTCATTGGTTCAAGCGAAACCGGACGTTTGCTTCTCTTTACTCTGTATGCAATATTCTTTGCAAGAGATTCAAGTGTCTCTTTTCTTCTGCTTCTATAATTTTCTGTATCTACCTTAACACGTACATACTTTTCTTTTCCCTTATTGACTACAAGGCTTGTCAAATACTGGATAGAATCTAATGTCTGTCCTCTCTTACCAATGAGAACACCCATATTATCTCCTGATAATTCAATTTCAACGCAGTCATCTTTCTCATTAAAATGGATATCTACCTTTACATCCATTGCCATTGCACCAAACATATCTGACAAAAATGTACGGATTCTTCTTTCGATTTCCTCCTTTGACAGACTCTCTGCCTTTGCAACAACTTCTTCTTTTACTTCTTCCTGCGCTTCTTCTTTTTCAACTGTTTCGCTGACCGTTTCTTCAGCAACTTCTTCTAATTTCTTCGCTGCTGATGCAATAATTGGATCTTCCTTCTTGTCATCTACAACAATTTTTTCTTCCTTTTTGCGTGCCTTAATCACTGCTGCCTTTGCACCAAAACCTAAGAAACCTGAACTTCCTTTTTCAATAACGTCATATTCAATATTATCACTTGATGTTCCCAACTTTACCATTGCATTTGTAAGGGCTTCCTCAACTGTTTTTCCGGTAACTTCAATATAATCCATGATTAACCTCTTTCTAGTAGCCAATGTTACTACTTCTTATTCTTTTCGTTCTTTTCATTATACTTTGATACCATTCCTGCCTTTTCTGCAAGACTTCCTGGTTTCGCAGATTTATAATAATTTGTTGACTCTAAGATTTCTTTCATCTTTTTGTCATTTGCTTCCTTCTTTGCCTGAAGGCTGTCAATTCTCTGCTTATTCTTTTCTGCCTGATCAATCTTTTTTGTATTTACCGTTGCTGCCTTTGTAATTTTTTCCGGTGGAAGTCCCTTCTTTGCACGTTTTTTATTGGCACGTTCCACATTTTTTGCAATAATCGCATCTACGCCTATCTTATCATAATAACGGTTCACTAACAACTGCATAATTGTCTGAATTACGGCTGTTGCAATCCAGTATACACCAAGACCTGCCGGTACTGAAAATGCGATAAATGCAGACATCAATGGCATGAATAATGTCATCATCTTCATAGAAGCTGCTGCCGGATTATCATCATCCATTTGTGCTGACTGATTGCCCTGTGATACCTTAACACTGATAAACTGTGTCAGACCTGCAAGAATCGGAATCAATACTGCAATTGATAATCCTAACTGCGGATTCTGTGATACATTTACTGTAAGGAATGTGTTCATCTCTGTAATCTTTGTCTGATTGTCTGAAATAACCTGTGCAAATGCCGGAAATGCATCACGTAACTGTGCCCACTGGTCTGCTGTAAATGCGTTCATTGCCTTAATGGCTGCATCCGTATTATTCCAGTCAATCCCTGATGCAATCGCATTCATCTTATCTGCATATCCTGCATCGCTCATAATTCCGCCATTGGTACCGTTTAAAATTGCAAGCAACAGGTTCTTTAACTGTCCGACATACATTGGAATCTGCTGAATAACCCGATACAATGCCATAAGAATTGGGAACTGGATTAACATCTGTATACATCCACCCATCTGTGAAGTACCGTATTTTTCATATACAGCCTTCGTTTCTTCCTGCATTTTTACCATTGCAGCCTGATCATTTCTTTTGTCTTTATATTTCTTCTGAATTGCCTGTACTTCCGGTGTGATGATTGAATTTAATTTCATCATCTTTGACTGCTTAATCGTCAGTGGCATCATTAAAATCTTAATTAATAATGTAAAAACAATAATTGCAATTGCAATATTACCAAGGCCAATTGCATATAATCCGTTAAATAATATGTCAAGGATTTCTCCTAATACCCATGCAATTGGCTGTATAATTGTGTCATAAATTCCCAATCTGCTACCTCCATCCTAGATGTAATCTATTATTTTTTCTTCATCTTCATTCCTTTGAAAGGAACCGGATCATATCCGCCTTTTGAAAATGGATTACACCTTAATATCCGTTTCAATGCCATAAACCCGCCTCTGAATGTACCATAACGCTCAATTGCCTCAATCGCATACTGAGAACAGGTTGGATAAAAATTACAATAACTTCTCCCTTTATACGGTGAAATCGCCTTTTGATAGAACTTTACCAGACGAATCATTGCTTTCTTTATCATATTTCTTCTCCATATTTCCTGCTGCATAGATATGATGCAGCTTAAATAAGTGAATCATAGCACTCTCTGTTTCAAAATAATTCTTTCCTTTTAGATTCTCACGTGCAATTACTACAACATCTAATCCTCCGCGAATATCCTGCGTATGCAGACGAAATGCTTCTCGAATTAAACGTGCCAATCTGTGTCGGACAATACTATTCCCGACTTTTTTACTCACAGATACGCCAAGTTTTAATGTATCCGTTCCATTCTCTCTGATATACATAATAAGATATTTGTTTGCAAACGATTTCTTCCTATTATATACATTTCTAAAATCCCGATTTGTTTTTAATGTTTCAAAATTATCATATTTCATAATTGCCCACCAAAATTTCTATAAATCTAAAATAGGCAGATGAATGTGTACATCCATCTGCCTATTCTTTAATAAAAACTAAGCTGAAAGACTCTTTCTTCCCTTAGCTCTTCTTGCTGCTAAAACTTTTCTTCCACCTGGAGTACTCATTCTTGCTCTGAATCCATGAACCTTAGATCTCTGTCTTGTCTTAGGCTGAAATGTCATTTTACCCTTATGCATTCTCTACACCTCCTTATATTTACCACTTGTGACTGCTAAAAAGCTGCCACTACCATTTCTAGTATATATGGCAGGAATATTTTATCAATTCAAAATTTAAAACATCGCTTTATATTATATGCATAAATTCCCAAGAAGTCAAGCAAAAAGCATTCGACTTTCTATAATTTCTTTATTTTTGATGATTGTCTCTTGCTGTTTTTAAGAATCGGCGTTTTCATTATTCACTGCTTCCTGTTGATAAACACGTATTCAACCATTTTTAAAAAAGTTATCCACATTTTGTTGATAATATGTTGATAACAGTTTATAATTACGGGGATAATTCACAAAATCTGTACAAAATCCCTTATTTTCCCCTGTAGATTCTGTTTATAACTTAACAACATTATTGTGAATTACTTGATAATTTGTTTTTTCTGTTATATTATTATACTATGCGTTATTATGAAATGGGAGTTTATGCACATTTTCCACAACTTCCACTATTATGACAGCCAGAAAGGGCTTATATTATGGACGAATTAAAAAATAAATGGGATCTCATTTTAGAAACCTTTAAAAATGACTATGACATTCAGGCGGCATCCTTTCAGACCTGGATTCAACCATTACAGCTTTATTCATTAGAAGAAGATACGATTACGCTACTTGTTCCTGAACAGAATGTTTCGTTTCTTTCTGTAATTGAATCAAAATATTTAAAGATGCTCAAAGTTGCCATTGGCGATGTAATGCACCATGAATATGATGTAAAACTGATTTCTGCCAAAGAAAAACAGGAAGCAGAAATCAAACGCGAAGCATCTTCTCCGGCCAAAATGAAGGTTTTACAGAATTTAAATCCAAATTATACATTTGATACTTTCGTTGTCGGAAATAATAATAATCTTGCACATGCTGCATCATTAGCCGTTGCTGAGGCTCCTGGTCGTGTATACAATCCACTCTTCATCTACGGAGGTGTTGGACTTGGCAAAACGCACTTAATGCAGGCGATTGCACATTTTATTATTTCAACAGATCCGTCACTGAAGGTTCTTTATGTAACATCTGAAACTTTTACAAATGAATTGATTGATTCCGTGAAGAATCAGAAGAACTCTGAATTCCGTGAGAAATACCGTAATATCGACGTGCTTCTGATTGATGATATTCAGTTTATCATCGGTAAGGAATCTACACAGGAAGAATTTTTCCATACCTTTAATGCGCTTTATCAGGACAGCAAGCAGATTATTCTTACTTCTGATAAGCCGCCAAAAGAAATGGAAACTTTAACAGAACGTCTTCGTACGCGATTTGAAATGGGACTTTCCGTTGACATTCAGATTCCTACCTACGAAACCAAAATGGCTATTCTAAATAGGAAGGCGGAACTTGGCGGATTTGATATTCCTTATGATGTCCGCGATTACGTTGCCAACAATATTAAATCCAGCATCCGTGAGCTTGAAGGTGCTTTAACCAAATTAAATGCATTTTCTACACTGACACATGCTCCGATTACACTGGATTTTGCGAAAGATGTCTTAAAAGACCTCATATCACCTGATGTGAAAAAGGAAGTAACACCGGAACTGATTATTGAAATCGTTGCAGATCATTTCGGCATCACACCGGAAGATATTCTTTCCAAAAAGCGAAGCTCTAATATTGTAGAACCTCGCCAGATTATTATGTATCTTTGTCGTCAGATGACTACAACCCCACTGTCTGAAATCGGCAAGATTCTTGGCGGTCGTGACCATTCAACCGTCATTCATGGCTACGAGAAAATCAAAGAAGAAGTATTAAGTAATGAAGCAACAAAAAACACTGTGGATATTCTAATTAAAAAGATTAATCCTTCTTAAAAGTTATCCACATCGTTATGTGTTTTTTACGTTTATTGCATGTGGTCAGCCTGTGAATTTGCGTCTTGTTATAAACAGTTGCATTTTTGCAACTTTTTTATCTGTTTGTTTTATCCCTAAACTATGAACAGGTTACTAAGATGCTTTTCACGGACTTGTCCATACCCTTTTTCCTGCGGTTTTACTGGGCTTGTACCACATATAAACTTATTCACACCCCCTACTACTACTACTACGGATTTTTATTTATATTTATTTGATTCATTTTTTCTCTATTTTTCTTTGAAAGGAGTTTTACACATTATGAAACTGATTTTTACGAAAAGCGATTTAACCAAAGCTGTTAATATTGTTATGAAGGCTGTTCCTTCTAAAACAACAATGAGTATCTTAGAATGTATTCTGATTGATGCGACAACCAATGAAATTAAATTTACAGCCAATGATATGGAATTGGGTATTGAAACAAAGGTTGCCGGTGAAATTGTTTCAAAGGGTCAGATTGCCATTGATGCAAAGTTGTTTTCTGAAATTGTTCGTAAATTACCGGACAATGATATTACATTAGAAACGGATGATAATTTTACAACAACGATTACCTGCGAAAAGAGTGTTTTTCATCTTGCAGGCAAGTCTGGTGAAGATTTTTCTTATCTTCCTGCAATTACAAAAGAAAGAAGTGTTACATTATCACAGTTCCAATTAAAAGATGTTATTACACAAACATTATTTTCTATTGCAATGAACGACAACAACAAAATTATGACAGGTGAATTATTTGAAGTATTGAATGGTTCCTTAAAAGTTGTCGGCTTAGATGGTCACCGTATTGCAATTCGTAATATTTCTTTAGATGGACCTGCTGATGATGCAAAGGTTATCGTTCCGGGTAAGACATTGAGCGAATTAAGTAAGATTTTAGCACCGGATGCAGAGTCATTTGTTCATATATATTTTACAAATAATCATATTTTATTTGAATTTGAAAATACAATTGTGGTATCACGACTGATTGAAGGTGAATATTTCAAAGTAAATCAGATGCTTTCTAATGATTATAAGACGAAGATTACAATTAATAAAAAAGATTTGTTAGATTCTATTGACAGAGCGAATTTAATGATTCGTGAAAGCGACAAAAAGCCAATCATTATTAATATTACGGACGGTTCTTTAGAGGTAAAGGTAACGTCTTCTTTGGGTTCTTCAAATGAAGTCATTGATATTGAAAAAGAAGGCAATGATATTATGATTGGATTTAATCCGAAGTTCTTAATTGATGCATTACGTGTTATTGATGACGAAAATATTACAATCTGTCTGGTAAATCCAAAGGCACCTTGTTTCATAAAAGATCGTGAAGAATCTTATATTTATTTGATTCTTCCGGTAAATTTTAGCGCATAAAGATTGGAGTTACACAATGGAAGTTATTCAGATTCGTGAGGATTATATTAAATTAGGTCAGGCACTCAAGGCAGCAGGGCTGGTAGAATCCGGCGTAGAAGCGAAGATTGTCATTCAGGATGGATTGGTATCGGTCAATGGAGTGGTTGAAACACAGCGCGGTAAGAAGCTGACCGGCGGTGAAATTATTTCCTTTGATGGCAATGAAGTCAGAATCGAAAAATAATAGAATTAGAAATTGGTGTTATTGTGATAGTTGAGTCTGTTGATTTAAAAAATTACAGAAATTATGAGTTCTTAAATTTATCTTTTTCGCCAAAAACCAATATTATATTTGGAGATAATGCGCAGGGAAAGACCAATATTTTAGAATCCTTATATGTATGTGCAACGTCTAAATCTCATTTAGGCAGTAAAGACAGGGATATTATCCGGTTCGGACAGGATGAGGCACATATAAAATTACAAGTAAAAAAACATGATATTCCTTATCGTATTGATATGCATTTGAAGAAAAACAAATCGAAAGGGATTGCTGTGAATGGAATTCCGATTAGACGAGCTGTGGAACTGTTTGGTATCATTAATATTGTGTTGTTTTCTCCGGAGGATCTTGACATTATCAAAAATGGTCCTTCTGAGAGAAGGCGTTTTATGGATATGGAGCTGAGTCAGTTAGATAAGATTTATCTGAACAATCTGGTGCAGTATGATAAAGTTGTCAAGCAGCGGAACCAATTGTTAAAAGATATTTCATTGCAACCGGATGCAGAGCAGACGGCACTGCTTGATATTTTCGATATGCAGTTGGTACAATATGGTAGTGAGGTTATCAGACGGCGGATAGATTTTATTACGGAACTCAATGATATGGTTGCACAAATTCACAGCAGATTATCTGGAAATTTGGAGCATCTTGTATTAAAATATATTCCTTGTACCGAAATTGACAGGTTTGCTGATAATATTGCGGCTGCCCGAATAAAGGATTTGAAGTTTCGGGCAACCAGTGTAGGTCCGCACAAAGATGATATTGGATTTTTTATCAATGAGATTGATGTACGAAAGTTCGGCTCACAGGGACAGAAAAGAACGAGTGCATTATCTTTGAAGTTGGCTGAAATTGAATTTGTGAAAAAAATCATCAATGATACACCAATTCTTTTGCTAGATGATGTATTATCAGAATTAGATAGTAACCGACAGCAGTTCTTATTAGACAGTATCGGCGATATTCAGACGATTATTACCTGTACCGGGCTGGATGAATTTGTCAATAACCGGTTTGCTATTAACAAAATATTTAAAGTAGTCAGAGGCGTTGTAGAAAACCTGAATGATCAGGAAGGCTAAATACAGCTCTTTTCACTATAAATTCTTTAAATTTCAGAATAAACATAAGTATATTATGCAAAGCAGAAATTTTTACAATAGAAATCAGACGAGGAGGAATGAAACGTGGCAGAAAGAGAATATGGCGGCGATCAGATTCAGGTTCTTGAAGGCTTAGAGGCTGTTCGTAAAAGACCTGGTATGTATATCGGCAGCACTTCGTCAAGAGGTCTTCATCATCTTGTTTACGAAATCGTAGATAATGCAGTAGATGAAGCACTTGCAGGATACTGTGATACAATTCATGTTACAATTAATGAGGATAATTCCATAACAGTAGATGATAATGGACGAGGTGTTCCAGTAGATATTAATCATAAGACAGGCAGACCTGCCATTGAAGTCGTGTATACAGTATTACACGCAGGTGGTAAATTTGGCGGCGGCGGATACAAGGTATCCGGCGGTCTTCATGGTGTAGGTGCATCTGTTGTAAATGCATTATCAGAACGCATGGAAGTTAAAGTTAAAAGAAATGGACATATTTATGAGCAGCATTATGAAAGAGGACATGTATGTAACGACTTGGAAGTAATCGGTGACTGTGATGAAAATGATACAGGTACCTGGGTAACATTTCTTCCGGATAAAGAAATCTTTCAGGAAACACAGGTTTATGAATATGATGTTTTAAAGCATCGTCTTCGTGAAATGGCATTCTTAACAAAAGGAATTAAGATTATTCTTGCAGATAAAAGAGAAGGGATTGAGCAGGAAGAATTATTCCACTATGAAGGTGGTATTAAGGAATTTGTCGAATACTTAAATAAGAGCAAAGACACCTTATATGATCGTGTTATTTATTGTGAAGGTGTAAAGGATAAAGTACAGGTAGAAGTGGCATTCCAGCACAATGACGGATATAACGAAGTGGTTGATTCCTTTGTAAATAATATCAAAACACCGGAAGGCGGTACGCATTTAACAGGTTTTAGAAATGCATTAACGAAGACATTTAATGAATATGCAAAGTCTAACAAGATTATCAAAGAGAGTGATCCTGCATTAACAGGTGATGATATCAGAGAAGGATTAACGGCCATTGTCAGTGTTAAGATTGAAGATCCGCAGTTTGAAGGACAGACAAAGCAGAAACTTGGAAATACAGTAGCAAGAGGTGCCGTGGATAGTATTGTCAGTGAGCAGTTGCGTTATTTCTTAGAGCAGAATCCGGCTGTAGCAAAGGCAATTTGTGAGAAATCATTACTTGCACAGCGTGCAAGAGATGCTGCACGGAAAGCGAGAGATTTGACAAGAAGAAAGACAGCACTTGAAAATTCCAGTCTTCCTGGTAAATTGGCAGACTGTTCTGATAAGAATCCGGAAAATTGTGAAATCTACATTGTAGAGGGAGATTCAGCCGGCGGTTCAGCAAAGACTGCAAGAAGCCGTGCAACACAGGCAATTCTTCCGTTACGTGGTAAGATTTTAAATGTAGAAAAGGCGAGATTAGACAGAATCTTAGGAAACGAAGAAATCAAGGCAATGATTACAGCATTTGGTACAGGTATTCATGAAGACTTTGATATTAGCAAGCTGCGTTATCATAAAATTATTATTATGACCGATGCCGATGTGGATGGTGCACATATTGCGACGCTGCTGCTTACGTTCTTCTATCGTTTCATGCCGGATTTAATTAAGCAGGGGCATGTATATTTGGCACAGCCGCCACTTTATAAGATTGAACGGAATAAGAAAGTATGGTATGCATACAGCGATGATGAATTAAATCAGATTCTTACAGAAATTGGCAGAGACCAAAGCAATAAGATTCAGCGTTATAAGGGTCTTGGAGAGATGGATTCTGACCAGCTGTGGGATACAACAATGGATCCGGAGAAACGTATTTTGTTACGTGTTAATATGGATGAAGATTCAGAATCAGAAGTAGATGTAACATTCTCAACACTGATGGGCGATAAAGTAGAGCCTCGAAGAGAGTTTATTGAAGCAAATGCGAAATATGTAAAGAATTTAGATATCTAATCATTTATTTTGTGAAAATAATAACAAATGATTGAACAGAATGGAGATTGAAATGGACGAACATATCTTTGATAAGATTCATGAAGTCGATATGCAAAAGACCATGGAAAACTATTACATTGACTATGCGATGAGTGTTATTGCATCCAGAGCATTGCCGGATGTAAGAGATGGTCTAAAGCCGGTACAGAGAAGAATCTTATTCTCGATGATAGAATTAAATAATGGACCTGACAAGCCACATCGTAAATGTGCGCGTATTGTCGGTGATACAATGGGTAAATATCACCCACATGGTGATTCTTCTATTTATGAAGCATTGGTTAAGTTGGCACAGGATTTCAATACAAGATATCCATTGGTTGATGGTCATGGTAACTTTGGTTCTGTCGATGGTGATGGTGCAGCTGCCATGCGATATACAGAAGCAAGATTAAGTAAGATTTCAATGGAAATGACAGCGGATATCAATAAAAATACCGTTGATTTCATTCCAAACTTTGATGAAACAGAAAAAGAGCCAACGGTATTACCATCACGTTATCCAAACCTTTTAGTAAATGGTACATCCGGTATTGCAGTCGGTATGGCAACGAATATCCCACCACATAATTTGCGTGAAGTCATTGCAGCAGTTGTAAAGATTATTGATAACCGTGTTGAAGAGGGAAGAGACACATCCCTTGATGAAATTATGCAGATTATCAAGGGTCCGGACTTTCCAACAGGTGGTACAATTATTGGCAAGTTGGGTATTAACGAAGCATACAGAACAGGTCGTGGTAAGATTAAAGTTCGTGCAGTTACAGATATTGAGCCGATGGCAAATGGAAAGAACCGTATTGTAGTTACAGAACTTCCATATATGGTAAATAAGGCAAAATTAATTCAGAAAATAGCAGAACTTGTTCGAGATAAAAAGATTGACGGTATTACAGATTTAAGAGATGAATCCGACAGAAGTGGTATGAGAATCTGTATTGAACTTCGAAGAGATGTCAATGCCAATATTATTTTAAATCAGTTATATAAGCATACACAGTTACAGGATACATTTGGCGTGATTATGTTAGCATTGGTTAATAATGAGCCGAAAGTTTTAAATCTGTATGATATGCTGAAGTATTATTTACTGCATCAGGAAGATGTTGTAACAAGAAGAACGCAGTATGATTTAAATAAGGCAGAAGAAAGAGCTCATATCTTAGAAGGGTTGATGATTGCCTTAGATAATATTGATCGTGTGATTCATATCATCCGTAATTCTGCAAATGTTACAGTTGCAAAAGCAAGTTTGATGGAAGAATTCAGTCTTTCAGAAGCACAGGCACAGGCAATTGTAGATATGCGTCTGCGTGCTCTTACAGGATTAGAGAGAGATAAGATTGAAGCAGAATTAAAAGAATTACAGGCAAAGATTGAGGAGTACAGAGCCATTCTTGCAGATAAAAATAAGTTATTAGGTGTAATCAGAAAAGAAATTTCATTGGTTGCAGATAAATACGGAGATGACAGAAGAACATCTATCGGATTTGATGAATATGATTTGTCAATGGAAGATTTAATTCCGGATGAACCGGTTGTGATTGCAAGAACAGATTTGGGTTATATCAAGAGAATGACTCCGGATAATTTCAAGAGCCAGCATCGTGGTGGCCGTGGAATTAAGGGAATGCAGACACTTGAAAATGACTATATTAAAGATCTGTTTATGACAACAACACATCACGGATTGATGTTTATTACCAATACAGGCAGAGCTTATAAGCTGCGTGCGTATGAGATTCCAGAGGCAGGAAGAACGTCACGAGGAACTGCAATCATTAATTTGTTGCAGCTTCAGCCAAATGAAAATATTGCAGCAGTGATTCCTGTTGATATTAAGAATCTGAATGAAGAAGATTTCTTATTCATGGCAACGAAGAAGGGTATTGTTAAGAAAACACCGATGAAAGAATATGCCAATATTCGTAAAAATGGTATTCAGGCAATTACACTTCGTGAAGATGATGAGTTGATTGAAGTTAAAATGACAGATAACAACAAAGAGATTTTCTTAGTTACAAAGTTAGGTCAGTGTATCCGTTTCCACGAAACAGATGTTCGTCCAACAGGAAGAAGTGCGATGGGTGTTATCGGTATGAATCTGTTAGATGAAGATGAAGTGATTGGCATGCAGGTTGATACACAGGGCGACTCACTGCTCTTTGTATCTGAGTATGGTCTTGGAAAGATTACATCCTTAGAGGAATTTGCCGTTCAGCACCGCGGCGGTAAAGGTGTAAAGTGTTATAAGATTAACGAAAAGACCGGTAATGTTGTAGGCGTGAAGGCTGTAGATGATACAAGAGAAGTCATGTTAATTACAACAGAAGGAATTATTATTCAGATTCCTTGTAAAGATATTTCAAAACTTGGAAGAATAACATCCGGTGTGAAGTTAATTAATCTTGATGATGATGTTACTGTCGCAACCGTAGCAAAGGTTCGTAAGAAACCGGTTGATGAAAATGACCACGATGCAGCAGGATTTGATGAAGAAAATGTAGAGAGTGCAGAGAACACAGAACATACAGATCAATCATTAGATGCACTGTTACAGCGTGCAAAAGAAGATAAGAACGAAGAATAGGAGCAGAAGGCTATTCTAAGAAAATACCTGAATCAGATATATAGTATCGGTTCAGGTATTTTTATTCATATTATAGAAAAATGCAGTCTTATAATAAAAAAATGCGCCGCAGGATGCACACAAATGGGAACTGTCACATACATTCTTATTTATTAAAATTAGATTTGAAATATGTTAAGAACGGGAAAGGAGTTCGTCTGATGATAAGAATTTATTAGACGATACGAGAAAATATGGCTTGGCTAACAATAGAATTTCAATCAGAAACATTACATATGCCGGTAATGCTAGATGTTTTGATTCCACAAGGCAGAGGGGGATATCGCACATTATATTTACTGCACGGTGCGGGAGGTGACCATGCATCCTGGTTATTAAAGACACAGCTTGCCGATTTTGTAGAAGGCAAGAATTTAGCGGTTGTTATGCCATCTGGAGATAACCGATGTTATGTAGATAATATTCATGGAAAAGATTATTTTCAATATGTTGCACACGAACTCATTGAACAGTGTGAAACATGGTTTCCGTTATCGAAAGATAAGCAGGACAGATTTATAGCAGGCATGTCTATGGGAGGATATGGAGCATTTTATGCAGCATTTCAGGAATACAATCAGTATGCGAAGGTATTTTCATATTCAGGTTTGTTAGATATTCTACAAAGATATGATCATCCGCAGGGGCTGGATTTATTTCCTGTATTTGGAAGCCGGCAGCAGCTTCTGGATGGAAATTTTGATTTGTTTCATCAGGCAACAGACAATCAGGAATATTTCCAAAAATCACAAGAAGGAGTTACCAGGTTTTATATTTTTTGCGGATTACAGGATGTGCGAATAGATATGAGCAGTCAGATGTATGCGCATTTGCAGACATTAGGATATGATGTTTCTTACGAAACGGCAGAAGGCGGACACAAATGGGATTATTGGAATCAGTGTATTGCACGCACGATTGCAATCATTTCTGAAAAAAAGGAGGCAAAGTAATATGGCAGTCATGAATGTCAATGTATTTTCCATGTCGTTAAAGCGAACGATTGATTGTACGGTTATATTGCCACAACAGATTGCAAACGATGAAAAACTCTCCTGTATGTGGTTATATCATGGCAGCAGTGGAAATCATAAAGCGTGGCTCTATCATGCGCCGATGCAGGAATTGTCAGATCAGTATCATATTGCATTTGTACTTCCCAATGTCAATGAATCCTGTTTTGTCGATATGAATATCGGAGATTCTTATGGACGATATGTTGGAAGAGAACTGCCGTCAATTATTTGGAATATGTTTGCCTGTATTTCGAAAGAACGGGAGAAGAATTTCATTGCAGGCTTTTCAAATGGCGGATATGGATGTTTTCATACGGCACTGACTTATCCGAAGAAGTATTGTGCAATCGGTGCATTTTCTGCCGGGGACAAGGCAGATGCCGTGTTTGAAAATGATAACAGTGCAAAATCCATTCAGAGAATTCGTTTATTTGGAGCTGGCGATTTACATGACACAGATTATAGCATTATCCACCTTGCCCACAGCCTGATTCGTGAAAATGTGGAAAAGCCGGTCGTATATCATGCGTGCGGTGGAAAAGATCCCTGGCTTTCGATGAATCATATCGTGCGGGATGCATTTCAACAGATGCCGGAATATGATTATACGTATGATGAAATTGCACATCTGGGGCATGAATGGGAGTTCTGGAGAGAAGAACTGAACCGATTTTTACAATTTTTATGTAAAAAAGGATATATTACAGAAGCGTAAAATGTTGTGATGGAAACCGTTGGAGTTTTCCGAATATCGTAAACGTAAATAGAATTTGGAAATATCCCAGAACGAAATGCACCGTTTAAAAGAACAAAATTTTTCATTTGTATGTAGCGAACGTACACTTGTGTACGATGAGCGCGGACAAATGGGAAATTTTGTTTTTTAACCGGTGTGTGAGCTGGGTATATTTACCAAATTCCAAATCACAAATTCGCCTTCGGAAAAATCCAACGGTTTCTGCAATAAAAGGATAGGCAAATAATAGAAATGTGTAGTATAATAAATATTTACTAGGTATATACCAAATAGAATGAATGAACATTCATTTATACCGATTTTTGCATATGCCGGCGTATTTAGAAAGCGAGGCGTATGGAGCAGCAAAATCTATGAAAATATATTTAGAACATGTAAAAGTCAAGGGAGAGAAACGATGCGAGAAGTGAAGGTAGAACAGATTACAAAAAATATCAAAGAAATGTGTATTGAAGCGAATCATTATCTTTCACCGGATATGAAAAAGGTATTTGAAACAGCAGTCAAGGAAGAAGAATCACCATTAGGAAAGCAGGTACTCAGTCAGTTAGAAGAAAATTTAGAGATTGCAGCACAGGATACCATTCCAATCTGTCAGGATACAGGAATGGCAGTTGTATTTATCAAAGTAGGACAGGATGTGCATTTGACAGGTGGGGACATTACAGATGCCATTAATGAAGGTGTCAGACAAGGATATGTAGATGGATTTCTTCGTAAGTCTGTAGTGAAAGATCCAATTTATAGAGAAAATACGAAGGACAATACGCCTGCGGTTATTCATTACAGCATTGTTCCAGGAGATTCCATTGATATTACCGTGGCACCAAAGGGATTCGGCAGTGAAAATATGAGTCGTGTATTTATGTTAAAACCTGCTGATGGTATTGAAGGGGTAAAAAATGCCATTTTAACAGCAGTCAGAGACGCAGGTCCAAATGCATGTCCTCCGATGGTCGTTGGTGTTGGTATTGGTGGAACATTTGAAAAATGTGCCTTATTAGCCAAAAAAGCACTTACAAGAAATCTGGAGGAGTCTTCACCGGTTGCATATGTACAGGAATTAGAACAGGAAATGTTAGACAAGATTAACAAATTAGGAATCGGACCGGGGGGACTTGGTGGAACAAAGACAGCACTTGCTGTTAATATCGAAACATATCCGACACACATTGCAGGTTTACCGGTTGCAGTCAACATCTGCTGCCATGTTAACCGCCATGTACATAGAGTATTATAGAATTTTTATAAGAATCCTTTAGAAAATTGGATAAGGATTTTGGTTGAAAAACAGTGTTGTTTGTTAAGAATTGTTGTTTGATGTAGAATGTTTAGAAATCAATATGTTGTAACAGTTGAAAATGATGAGAAAAGAATGAAATAGAAGATAGATTGGAGAAAAATATGGATAAGAAGATACAGGCACCAATAAGTGATGCAGATGCAAAAGAATTGAGAGCAGGGGATTATGTATATATTACAGGAACGATTTATACAGCCAGAGATGCAGCACATAAGAGGATGGCTGAAGCATTAGCGAACAATGAACCGTTGCCAATTGATATGGAACACAACATCATTTACTATATGGGACCGTCTCCGGCAAGAGAAGGCAGACCAATCGGTTCTGCAGGTCCAACAACAGCGAGCAGAATGGACAAGTATGCACCGGATTTGTTAGATTTGGGATTAAAAGGAATGATTGGAAAGGGCAAGCGTTCTGAGGCAGTCAAAGATGCAATTGTAAGAAATGGAGCGGTGTATTTTGCAGCAGTTGGCGGAGCAGGTGCGCTTCTTTCAAAGAGAATCATTTCTTCCGAAGTAATTGCATATGATGATTTGGGAACAGAGGCAATTCGTAAATTACAGGTAGAAGATTTTCCGGTAATTGTTGTGATAGACAGTGAAGGAAATAATCTCTATGAAACAGCAGCCAAAGAATATTGCCGCCTTTCATAAAATCAACAAGTGGAATTGTCAAACATTTCGGCAAGAGAGAGTCATTACAAAAGATAGAAATTGAAAGAATGAAATCTAGTAAGTGTAAAAATAACAAAAAGGGACAAGAATTATGATAAAAATAAGCAATGTACCAGAACAGAAGAAAAAGATACTTTCAACAACACAGGTTATTATATTGGGCTTTTTGTTTATTGTACTATTCGGAGCGGCCATTCTTACATTGCCGATTGCGGCAGCAGATGGACATGCGACTCCATTTATAGATGCACTGTTTACAGCAACGACATCTGTATGTGTAACAGGACTTGTTACCGTGCCAACAGCCATTCATTGGAGTTTGTTTGGAAAGGTTGTAATATTGGTTCTCATTCAGATTGGAGGACTTGGTGTAGTAGCAATGACGATGTTAATCCTGATGATGCTTGGAAAGAAGTTGTCACTCGGATATCGAAAACTTATCGGTGATAGTTTTAATTTGGATACCCTTTCAGGAATTGCAGTATTTCTAAAAAAAGTCGTTCTTGGAACTTTTATTGTGGAAGGCATTGGTGCGTTCGGATATGCTCCGGTATTCATACGGGATTATGGTATTATTCAAGGAATTTGGTATTCTATTTTTCATGCGATTTCTGCGTTCTGTAATGCGGGAATTGATATTCTTGGAGAAAATAGTCTTGTGCCTTACGTGCATCATGTCTGGGTTAATTTTGTAACAATGTTTTTGATTATCGTTGGTGGAATCGGCTTTATTGTCTGGTGGGATGTGGCAAATGTACTTCGTTACAAATATGGTAAACACAATCATGAGAAAGTAGGACGATCTCATTTATCTTTACATAGCAAAGTTGTACTAAAAATGACAGCAAGCCTGATTATTGCAGGTGCAGTATTATATTTAGTCTTTGAATTTCATAATAGTGATACCATCGGAACCTTCACATTGCCACAAAAGATTCTTGCATGTCTGTTTCAATCTGTAACGACAAGAACAGCAGGCTTTGCATCAATTTCTCAGAAAGGATTAACAGCACCCTCTGTTTTAGTTACGGTTGTATTGATGTTTATTGGAGGTTCTTCTGTCGGAACAGCAGGTGGTGTGAAAACAGGAACGATTGCAGTATTGTGTATCGCAGTATTATCAACCGTTCGAGGGCAGAATGATGTAACAGCACATCGCAGAAGAATTTCTGAAACAACAGTTCGAAAGGCACTTTCAGTTGTGATGATTAGTGGAATTGTAAGCATTATCGCATTAATGATTATGTATTTATTTGTAAATGGTTCTGCGATTGATATTTTATTTGAAGTATACAGTGCATTAGGAACGGCAGGTTTATCGAGAGATTTTACAGCAAGTATGAATCTGATTGGAAAAATAATCATTTGTATTTGTATGTTTCTTGGAAGAATTGGACCAATGTCTATGGTACTTGCATTTACGATGAAAAATACGCAGGGAGCAGTGCGATATGTGGAGGAAGATATTACAGTTGGATAAGTTCCGGTTTGTGGAGGAACTCTGCCTGATAGATGGATGGACGCCTGTCGAAAAAGATGAATTCATTTTGAAAACGCAAACTCGCCACCATTCACAACTTCCTAAAAAACAGATAAAACCACACCACTGCCACTTGAGGTAGCACTTACCATTATTGAAGAGATTCTGAGTTTGAAAAATGCAGTGAAAGAGAAACAATTTAATGTTTAGAAAAAAGAAAAATAAATGGAGAGCATTATGAAAAAAAATCAAAAAGGAACAAAGTCTTATGCCGTTTTTGGTATGGGGGAATTTGGCAAGAGCGTTGCATTAGAATTGGCGCGGCTTGGGGTAGATGTTATGGCAATTGATTCAGATGAAGAAGAACTTGCAAGTGTTGCAGAATATGTAACAGAAGCACGCGTCATGGATATTACAAATGTCAGAGCATATGAAAAATTGGGGTTGTCTAATATGGATGCGGTGGTTGTTGCAATCACAAGAAATATGAATGCAACCCTGATGGCAATCTTACAGGCACAAGAAGCAGGGGTACAGGATATTAATGTTAAGGCATTGAATGATATTCAGGCAGAAATCTTTAGCAAGATTGGCGCAACACACATTATTATGCCGGAAAAGAGTGAAGGAAGACGACTTGCAAGAACACTGGCACGTTCCGATATTTTTGAATTTATAGAATTAAAAGAAAATATCTGTATGTTGGAAATTTCTATGCGTAAAGAATGGATTGGAAAGACTTTATTAGAATTAAATTTAAGAAATGCATATCATATCAATGTAATTGCAATTATCAAAGATGGCGAAGCTAATATGGCAGTAGATCCGAATTGGGTGATGTCAGAAGATGAACATCTTTTAATTGTAACGGATAAAGAGAGCGTAGGAAAATTATAATTGTATTGTGGTTGATGCTAAAGAGGAGGGATTGTATAACATGAATATAGATTATAGAGGTTACAACGAATCATCCGATGCGCGTATCAATGCATTTTACTCAAATTTATCCAAAGCAGTGGAACGAGCCGATCGTCCGAAAAAGACTGCATATGAATCCATAACTGTGTCGATTCGAAAAGAATCGAACGTATTAGGATTGACGATGGTACCTTATGATAATATAGAAAGTTTCGGAATGGTTTCTTCCTATGCAGCAGAGTCAACGAAAGAAAATCCGATTATTCGTGTATCGTCTAATTATGGTGGAGAGAAGCGTGTATACAATGTTTGCGTTAATGAGGTAAATCCGTCTATGGCATCACAGTTAGAAATGTTTGCACTGTGCAGTTATACGGATGATGTAGGAATTACAGTGCGTGGAACTTTTGGAACATACAGTAGAATGAAAACATATGCAATGAACGGATATTTAAATGATACATTTGTAGATTTACAGAATCCCAATCATGTAGGAAATGCATTTGATTGGATTAAAATGCTTCGTACAGCAGCACAACAATATTTATTGAATGTACAAACATATAATCAGTATTTAGATGCAAATGGACTGGCAGATACCTTTACAAATTGGAAAAATAAATCATATGCAATTGGAGCACAGACATATACATTACAACAATGGGATAAATTAATTCAGCGTATAGATCATGCGATTGAAGATATCGTGCAGGAACAGAAAGAGTATCTTGAAGATATGGAAGAGGAAAGACTCAATTGCCTATTAGCAGATAGGTCGTATAATAAATGAAAATGATTTACCGGAAATGTTTATAGACGAGCCAAATGTTTTAAATATAAGATATAACGATAAAGAAGTATGTACGCACACAAATATAACAAAAGGCAATTCAGAATAGGAAGATTACCAGTCATTTAAGTATGTTTGCAGCAGTGAGGTAAGGGCGATAACAGATGATTCAATTTAAAATAGTATATCGAAATATCAGTGTAGCAGAGATATGAATAGAATATTAGGTAATAAGATAGATAAATCCTTTGAAAAGAAAACGTATACAAACAGCAGTTATAAAACATCAAATAAAGAATTTATATAATATTGAAAAGAAACATAAAATATTAGATGGTTCTATAGTTTCTGCAGTTAAAGGATAAAACGCAAAACAAGTATGAAATAGCCGTTAGTAATAATAGAAGTATTTCGTTATAAATACACATGAGTATATCATTGTAAATAAAATATAATACGATATGATACTTAGGAGAATTTGATTTCTTAAATATACTCTAAAAAGATTCCATTTCATAAAGTATGCCTATTTATAGGATCTGTTATACTATACAAATCAGGAAGTCTATTGATTAAAGAATACGCGTACAAAATCAAAAAAGAAAATCAAATAAGTGTATATTAGTCAATGATGTGACACCAACTTTTTAAAAATAAAAAGTTGATATGCTATTATGAAGTTATCACCTAAACAGCGGTGCTGTTATGGATAAGTCTTATTCGGCAGAGATGTTTGCACCACAGATATTTATTAATCGAGCAGAATAAGAATCAGAGTGTCTCTAGTTCGAGACGTTTTTCTAACGGACTTTTCCAACTGAGCACTTGCATCGGGATGGAATTGGAACGATTTAGATATCGTTTCATTTGAATCTGGAGATCCTCATATGAGTAAAACTTCAGATGATTATAGAATCTTTCTTGATCATTGCGATGGCTACGTTCAACCTTTCCATTGTGTCGCGGTGTTCTAGGACGGATTCGCTTGTGAGTGATATTTAGTTCAGCACACGTTTTATCTAAGATATGAATTCGTTCTGTTTTTGTAATATTTGTAAATTCAGCCCCATTATCCGTTTGTAGGATATCTGGGAGATAACCAAAGTAGTTGATGGCACGCTTTAAGAAATCAACTGTTGAATAACCGCTTTGTTCCATGTAAGGATAAATAAAGCGCTCACGAGAAGCTTCATCAATAACTGTATATTGGTAAAATTTTTGAGGAACAGAGCCTGAATAGCAAACCTTTGGAACGTATTTAACATCCATCTGCCATTTCACACCGAGCTTGGTTGGAGTATCGTAAGGTTTTGGCTTGTAGGCTTTTTTGGTAGATGGTGCAGCACTAGAAAACCCAAGCCTTTTATAAATACGATATAGTGATGCAGGGTGTCTAGAGTAGCCTTTGGCAACACGAAGCTTACCATACAATTCGCACACAGAGATATGCGGGTTACGTCGGTGGTAGTCAGTAATCCATTTGATTTCCTGCTCAGTGTGGGCATTGGGATGAGGTGTGTGCGGACGATGAGATTTATCCATCAGGGAATCCTTTGTTCCATCGAATTTCTTGTTCCATCGAAGCAGGGAAGATTTGGAAATCTTATATCTTCGACAGACGAAAGATACACCGACACCTGTACGGTATAGTTTTACAGCATAGTATTTTGTGTTAATTTCATGTGGCAAATATCGTTGTGAGTATGTTATAGTATTCATGACGGTTGAGTTTTCCTTTTCTAGTATGTTTTTGTGGTGATTACATTCTATAGGACTCAACCGTTTTTGTATAGGTGTAGGTGTCACATCAATTGTAACCTTACAA
>AUXO014504620.1_pt1 | contig 42332 bp, 58 predicted proteins | sample 768731 | NCBI WGS metagenome assembly AUXO01 (sample SAMN02715735, study PRJNA202380) | gut metagenome | biome: sheep rumen | host: Ovis aries | place: New Zealand: Palmerston North | reverse complement strand
TAAAACGAGAATTTTTTAATGGTTCAAGTTATGAGAATATGTTTCCTACAAATACAAGTACGGAAGATGATGTAAGACGTAGAAATACAATACAGGTGCTTGAATATGCAAGAAGCCTTGATGCTTATAACCAGTATGGGAAAGAAGATATTGATAAAGATATTGCTTGGCTTGAAAAAACACTAAAACAAAGAAAATGACTATGATAAAGAAAGAAAAAAAAGAATCAATTATGCGTCCTGACGTTAGAGAACGGATATCACACTACTCCGACCTTTACGACGCCGACTGGGCGAGAGAAGCAGCCGAGGATGGATTCCGAGGATTTTTAGACAGCATAGCGAAAGCATTGCCCAAAGATAAGTACGAATTAATCAAGGACAACTACCAGCTACAGGTCATGTATTACACTGCGTTTGAACAGGCCTACAATGTTATCCTATGGAAGTACTTCGATGACACCCAGCATGAGTTAGAGTTGGCGCTCGATGAGTTATCCAAGCTAACAGCCAGCTTCAAAGAGAAATAAATCGGGTTATATGCGCTCCTTTCGTTGCAGAGGAGCGCATATTGTGTTTTCTTCGCTCTGAGCGCTTTAAATTAGGTCTGGTAGGCGAGAGGACGCTGACGTAATAAAACGCGCTGAGAATACGAATTTGTGAAAAATAACGTAAAATATTTGGGGCGAATGTGTTTTAAATGTACCTTTGCGGTGTCTAAAACAAATAGCCTATGAAAATATCAGAGTTAATTCAAGATGACAGGAATCTCAACCTCGGTACTGAGCGAGGTCGGGAATTGCTTGAGCGAAGCCTACAGGAATATGGTGCAGGGCGCTCAATACTCATAGATAGGAATGGCCGAATCATCGCAGGGAATAAGACAGTCCTCGCTGCGATGAAAGAAGGTATCGAAGATGTCGAAGTAGTCGAGTCGACAGGCAAGGAACTCATTGCTGTCAAACGGACAGACGTAGACATCAATTCCAAGAATGGGCGTGGCCTTGCGATGGCCGATAATGCTGTAGCCGCTGCCGACCTTAGGTGGGACTATAGCCTACTATCCGAAATGAAGGATGAAGGCCTCGAAATCGAACGATTCGGCATCGAAGATGTGTTCGGCATAGAGGATGACTCCGACCTAAAAGGTGGAGAGGCCAAAGAGGATCGTGAGAGAATCATCATCGTATATAAAGACGAAGATGCAGATAAAGTAAAGAAACTCCTCGGAGTCGAAGATATCAAGCGAACCAGTTACACACTCGAAGAGATAAGAAAGAATCATGAAAACGAAGGAACTGAAGAAGGATAGCATGAACTTCAACAAGCATACTGATAAGGGTATGAAGATGTTGAAGGACAGCCTAAAGAGGAATGGTGCAGGTCGCTCCATACTCATCGACAAGAATGACAATATCATCGCTGGCAATGGCGTTGCAGAGGCAAGCAAGGACGTCATAGATGACGTCAGGGTCATCGAGTCAGACGGAAAGAAACTCATCGCTGTCAAGCGAATTGATATCGACATCGACAGCCTCGAAGGGCGTGAACTCGCATTAGGCGATAACGCCATCGGAGAGGCTAACCTCCAATGGGATGACGAGAACATACAAAAAGCAAAGAAGGAATTCGGCCTCGAACCAGCAGAATGGGATGCACCTGATAATGCTTGGGGTGGCGGTTTCGATGGGCTACCTGAAGAACTCCTTAATCAGGACATCGGTGGCGGCACGTTTATTCTCCTTCAGGGGGATGGTAAGACGGAGTACAACAGAGTCCGAATAACGTTCAAGCCTGAGGATGAAGGTGAGGTAGCGGAGCGAGTCGGGCTGAGTGAATTGCAGCGAATAGTCTATGACATTAAAGACCTCAACATATGAAAATCGTCTTCGACCTTGATGACACAATCTGTGTCACGCGCAACAGAGACTACGCCAACGCATCACCTATTGCCGAAGTGGTCGATGCGATGCGACAGGCCAAGTCTCTCGGAGCGACAATAGTCATCCACACTGCAAGAGGGATGCTCTCATGTGGCGGGGATGTTGCAGCAGCCGAGAAAAAGAATATCGTCACGATCAAAGAATGGCTCAAGAAACATGATGTACCGTGCGATGAGTTAATCTTCGGCAAGCCTTATGCCGACCTGTACGTAGATGACAAGGGTGTCTCCGTTCAGGAATTCGGCAAGGGGATAACCGTCATGCACGGGTTCAGTGGCTCCAAAGTACTCAGGATAGGAAATAGGGTAATCAAGGAACAGGCGAACTGTAACGATGTTAAGGAATGGTACGAATCGGCTTGCGATATAGAATGCCCGATGATAACGCCAATGGTCTACACAGCAGGGAATGGTGTCATCCAAATGGAGTATATAGACGGTTGCATCCTTGCAGAATGCGCTACTCCCAATAGAGTCTATGATGTCATCTATACGATTCTTGAATTCGAGAAGCAGGTATTAGGTGAGAATGACATAGACGATTACCTCCGATATGTTGCCCTTAGGGCTGATGGAGAATTCCCTCACATCATGGAACTCCTCGCCAGCGAAGATCTAAGCCTTCTTCGTGAGAAAACGTTCTGCCATGGGGATATGAGCCTCAGGAACATCATCGTTAGGAAGGATGGCCAAATGGTTATGTTCGACCCATCGATTAAGGACTGCCAAAGTTGGCTCCTTGATGCATCAAAGTTTCGTGCATCGCTCGATGGCCTTGATGAGGCCACAGACAATGGCAAGAGGCGTTTAGACCTTGTCACGCTGTTCGACCATTATTTCACTCGCAAGCAACTCCGGCTCATCAAGGTGTTAGAAATAACCCACATGATTAGGGTATGGCACTACGCGAGAATACTCCACAATAGCAAGGCACAGGATATACTCAGGGCACATATTAAACGCTTATATCTTGAACTATGAGACTTGGATTCACATCGGTCGTAGGAGACCTCTTCCACGCTGGGCATGTAGCGATGATTCAGGAGAGCAGACGATATTGCGATTTCCTTATCGTTGCAGTTATGGCCGACACTCATGACAGAGTCGGGAAAAATAAACCACTTCAGAGTCTATTCGAGCGAAGCTATCAGGTCGCTCGATGTAAAGGTGTCGACATGGTAATCGCGTGCGAGAGCGAAGCAGACCTCGAACTCGCTATTAAGACGATTCACCCTGATGTCCGTTTTGTTGGCTCTGACTACAAGAATAAAGAATTTACGGGGAAAGCATACTGCATAAGCGCAGGTATCGACATCGTGTACAACAATCGCTCTCACGGGCTATCAACGTCAGAACTTAGAAAGAGAATCACAAATGTATGACTATTATTTCGGCATAGCTAGTTACCACAGGAAGGATCGTCAGCCGATGCTGGCGTACTTGCGTTCTATGGGCGTACCTCCCGACAGGATCATCATGTCGGTGCAGACGAAAGATGACCTCAACGACTATCTTCCCCTCTATGGGAATGAGTGTACAATCATCTATATGGAAGGGAGCAACGTTTCGATGAATAAAAACACCATCCTCGACTATATGGAAAAGAATCATCAGGGAGTTCCCATCATCATGTGCAGCGACAAAGTAAGAGGCATCCAAAAAATCGGAGCAAGGACAACGGAAAATATTACAAAGGATGAATTCTTTAAGTTATGTGAACGTGGCATTTCGATTACAAAAAAACTTGGCGGCTTATGCTTTGGTGTTCACCCAGTGAATAACGCGATGTTCATGGAACATTCTATATCTACAAACAGGATTATCTTGGGCTGTTTCATGGGCATATTAGACACAAGTATCAAGTTCGATGAGCATTATCCGCTTAAAGAGGATATCGAGTATGTTTGCCGTTGCATATACCAAAAGAGAAGGACAGTTAGATTCAACGATATATGCCTTGTTGAAACACTACATACGCAGGGTGGATGTCATAGCGCATGGAATAGTGAAGGGGATAAGGTTAATCGTGACTGCACGAATCTTCTCCTGACTACTTATCCTACTATAGCAGCCCGACACTCCACAAGGAAGAATGAAATACGCCTGACGGCAAAATCACGCAAAATTAAAGCCACTATTCTATGAAGTACTATGGGAGTCCACGATGGACGAATGAAATTGCAGATTGCTCGATGCCGATGACGTTCGATACATACTCGAATTGCTCATTCGGATGTATGTATTGCTTCGCCCAGTTTCAACGAGCCATCGGCAAGGGTAAGGATGACTACCTCGCCAAGGAAGTCTACCCAGTCAATGTAGAGAAAGTAAAGAAGATGTTTCTCGACCCTGACCGATACGCTGGCCAGTTCGCCACATACATCAAGCAGCGCAGGGTAATGCAATGGGGTGGCATGAGTGACCAGTTCGACTCATACGAACGAAAGTATGGCCAAACGCTCGAACTACTCAAATTCTTCAAGGACATCGACTACCCTCTCTGCTTCTCCACGAAGGCTACATGGTGGACAGAGGACGAGAGATACATGGACTTGGTCAGAGGGCAGCACAACTGGAACTTCAAGTTCAGCGTCATCACGCTTGACGAGCATAAAGCGCACATCATCGAGAAAGGCGTACCCAGTCCGATGGCTCGCTTGAAAGCTATCGAGACAATAGCGAACGCAGATGCAGGTGGAGCGACACTACGTCTCAGACCATTCATTATAGGAGTCTCGACACCTTCATACCTCGACCTAATTAGAGAGGCGTCTAAGAGGGGCGCTACGGCATTAAGTACGGAGTTCTTCTGCGTGGAGAGGCGAAGTAAGAGCCTGAAGGAGTTCATGCCGACTCTATCAGAACTATGTGGATTCGACCTGATGAAATTCTACATCAAGTACAGCGTCCACCAAGGTTACATGAGGTTGCAGAGAGACGTCAAGAGACCTTTCGTCTACAAGATGCGCGACCTTTGCAAAGAACTCGGGATGCGATTCTACGTATCGGATGCTCACTTCAAGGAATTGTGCAACAATGGTAGTTGCTGCGGATTGCCTCCGACATGGAACTATTCACACGGGCAATTCTGCGAAGCGCTCAAGATATGCAAGGAACGAGGAATCGTAACGTGGAGCGACATTGAGAGCGATGTCAACCAGCTTCACCAGTACGAATGGGGTCGTGCGCAGGGCTACAACTGCAAGAGTAGCGAGGCACGAGCTAAGTTCTACGGTATGACGATGGCAAGGTATCTTCGCTGGCTATGGAACAATCCTCAGGATGGTCAGAGTCCCTACAATATGTTCGAAGGTATTATGATACCCGATAGCAAAGATGAGCAAGGAAACATCATTTATAAATACAACAAAAAAGCAGAATAATCATGTTCGAGAAAGTAAGTAAAATGCACCCTGACAAGATTGCGGATAGAATCGCAGGGGCAATCGTAGATTACGCATACGAACTTGGAGATAACCCTCGATGCGCAGTCGAAGTGTTGATAGGCCATAAGGCTTGTAACATCATTATTGAGACAACAGTAGCGATGGAGTCCGAAGCGATCAAGGAGATAGTCGATAGAATCGCAGGTCAACAGGATTGCTACAACATCTATATCCATCCTCAGGATAAGCATCTCAGCGACAATCAGTGTGGTGGATTCCGATGTGGGGATAATGGGATATTCGTTGGATATCCGATTAACGATGAAGAACGGCTTCTCACCGAAATTGCGGGTGTCCTCGGCCAGTCAGACGGTAAGTACATCATTGACACACTCAGAGGTGGTATGTATCACATCATCATCTGCCAGTCCAACAAAAGTAAGAAGCAAGTCCAAAGCGACATCTTCGAGACCTTGATGCGAGAGCGAGTCCACATATGCGACATCAACCCGATAGGAGCGTGGACAGGTGGTCTATCGGTAGACTCAGGTGCAACGAATCGTAAACTCGGCTCAGATATGGGTAGAGCCGTCACTGGCGGTGGGCTCCACGGCAAGGACTTCTCGAAAGCAGATGTTACGCTCAATATTATGTGCCACATCTTCGCTGAGAAGCATGGTGAAATGGTCACGACGAAATGCGCAATCGGAGACGATTGCATCCACTTCGAGAATGTGGTTGGAGAGCAGATAGAGCATAGGTATTACCGAGAATGCGTTAACGAAGCGAAAGCATGGCTCATCGGTAATTATGGCGGCTTCGAGGGATTCGCAGAGTACGGCCTGATTGCTCCATACAATAGAAACATTAGAATCACACTAAAATGAGAAGGGCTGGTTTCGATGCATCTGCTCTTAAGGAAGAGACGCTTGCCTTAATCTCGCAGGACAGCTTCAGCGTGACGGAGATATGCCTGAAGGTCGGTATTGGCCGTAAGACATTCTACGAATGGCTGAAGAATGACGCAGAATTCGCAGAAAGCGTCAAGGTGGCGAGAGGTGAGTTCAAAGAGAAAATCACGATCGAGGCAAAGTACTCGCTCCGTAAACTTGTCCAAGGCTTCGAATACACCGAAAAGAAGGTCATCCAAGTCCCATCGGGAGAGAAGGATGAGAATGGCGATGACAGGCCGAGGATCAAGGAACAACATACCATCAAGAAATTTGTTCCACCGAATACGGCTGCGGTCATCTTCGCGCTTACCAATGGAGACCCCGAACACTGGCAGCAGAGAGGTGCTTACGACATCAACGCGAAAGTACAAGGTGAGCATACAAGTACAATCAACCTTCCCGATGACGTACTCTTCGAGATAGCCGACCGCATACAGGAATATGAATATAAATCCCGAACAGATAATACGAGCAGCAGCGAAGAAAAGGCTGATTAACTTCGCGCGTTATATCCGTCAAGACCTTATAGTAGAGCCATTCCACCAGTCCTACTATAAGGTTCTCGATATGTTTGCGCATGGCCTGATTAAGAAGCTAATAGTTCAGCAGCCTCCGCAGCATGGTAAATCAGAAGGTTCATCAAGAATGCTTCCAGCGTTCATGCTCGGTCTGAATCCCGATATAAGGATATGCATCGGCTCTTACGCATCAGGCATCGCGCGTGACTTCAACCGAGATGTGCAGAGGATAATCGACACCGAGCAATATAGAGCGATATTTCCGAACACCACTCTGTCCGGCATGAACGTTGTCACGATGGCGAATAACTACCTCAGGAACTCCGATGTCATCGAGGTGGTAGGGCGCAGAGGTAGCCTTAGAGTAGTCGGCAGGGGTGGCGCATTGACCAGTAAGACGGTAGATGTGGCCATCCTTGATGACGTATATAAGGACTACGCAGAAGGTAACAGCCCAGTCGTTCGTGAGGCAGCGTGGAAGTGGTACACAACGGTTGTCCGTACACGCTTGCACAACGACTCACAGGAACTTATAGTCTTTACCCGTTGGCACGAAGATGACCTCATCGGTAGACTCGAAGTGAGTGGCGAACAGATCATCGATATTAAACACTGGAGCGACCTGACGAACATCCCGCAGGGCGCGTGGGTACGCATCAACTTCGAGGCCATCAAGACAGGCGCACCTACCGAGATAGACGAAAGGGAGAAAGGTGAGCCGTTATGGCCGCAGAGACACTCCCTCGAAAAACTCGAGGCACAGAGGGAACTCGACCCGATACAATTCCAATGCCTATTCCAAGGTAACCCAAGCAGCGTTGAAGGACGGTTGTATCAGCCATTCAAGACGTGGGTCGACAAAAAGGATTGGGGTACTTATATACGCACAGGTTGCTATGTCGATGTAGCCGATGAAGGGAATGACCTACTCGCAGCGTTCACATACGATATCTACAAGTCGGAAAGCAGCATCTTCAATGAGCAGACACGTCGCATGGAGCCTCTCCTATTCGCCTTGATTACGGATATTGAATTTACTGACGAACCGACCGAGGTAACGACAATCACTGTCCCTGCGCTTATTAACAGGAACAATGTTCAGAAAGCGTGGATCGAGACGAACAATGGCGGTGCGCAGTTCGCTAAGACTATCGCAAAGAAGGTAAGAGCCTTGACAGCGCCATTCTACCAAGGCGCGAACAAGGAATCGCGCATCGTAACGAACTCCGCGATGGTCAACCAGCACATCATCTTTCCATTCGGATGGAACGAGAGATTCCCGAAAGCATACAGCCACATAACTACCTTCCTACGTGATTTCAATGCGAACAAGCACGATGACCCTGAGGATGCGTTAACTGGCATCTATGAGAAGGAAATTGCGCAGGGTAGTATATACCCCTACGGGCATGAAAACAGGGGCATACGCGTGAGATAAATGCCAAATAATAACAAAAAAATGATAAAACCTTTGGCCGATAAAAATAAATGTGTACCTTTGTGCCGTGCAAGGCAATGGGTTAGCCTTTTTTAATTAATAATAACCACAAAAATTCCAAACTATGATTACTTGTCAATGCCCAGCCGCTGCCTCCCTTGAGACTATTCCCAACGTGCAGTGCGCAGAATCATTTGGTCAGATTCAGAAGGTCGCGTTCCAGCGACTCCACACCAGTGCTGGTGTCCGTAATTCATTCACTGCTCAAGCCGCTATCGGTGTCAAGGCATCATGGACAGCCCTGATGTCTGCTACCGATGGAACGAAGGTCGTTATATCGCCATACATCCAAGCGCCTACTTCCGAGGCAGGAGAGCCTATCACGTTCGGTGGTGGCAACGAGACCCTCGGTGGCGTGGAAGAGATCATCGGCCGAAATCCGACCACCTTCACGGGTGTCATGCGCAAAATCCCTCAGTCCGTCATCAAGGCAATGAAGCAACTCCAGTGCGAGTCGTGGGCTGACAATCTCGGTGTCTACCTCTTCGATGAGAACGGCAATATCGAGGCCATTCAGGATGAGACAACGGCCACTACCTACTACCCAATCCCCATCCGCTCTCTGTTCATTGGCGACAAGACCCATGGTGGCCTCGAAGCGCCTGACAACAATGCTATCCAGTGGGCATTCCTGCCTAACTTCAGCGATGACCTCGCCATCGTCACTCCGACAGACTTCAATCCTCTCACCGACCTCGTACCCGCATAATGGCAAAGACTACGCTTGTTACGCTTGCGTGCAAGGCAGCAGGCGTACAACCGAGAGAGTTCGGCATAGAGCATGCTGAGAATCTCCTGAGAATGCCGAATAATGGCGGGTGGTACATTCCCAACGATTCACAATTCAAGTACGAAAATGGCAATATCAGTCGAAAGAATAAGAAGGGAGATAACTGATGGGCGAAAGCGTGGTGTCATCAACCAAGCTATCAACCATCAGAATCGCATTCGATTCCACGCACAGACGGAGTTGAGTGCGTACATCCTCCAACCGACTACGGACTTCTTGGCGTTCGTAGAGAATCTTATTCCGCACGACAAGTACAAGGTATTCCAATCGTTGTTCCGCTACCCAGTCTACACGAACGAGGTGACGGGTATCTGCTTTGATAAGCTGGCACGTATCTTCGATGGGCGTAATCCCGTCTTCGACTACCAGTTCGCATCTTCCGATGAACAGGCAGACTGGGAAGAGTATCGTAAGGCAGCGCTCCATGAGCCTGAGATATGGTCGACCAAAGGTTGGGAGTTCTTTCAGACAGAGATCAACTCAGTCCTTATTGTCGACCTTCCCGATGTTCAGGAGAGTGATAAACCAGCACCGTACTTCTACTGGTTGCCCATCGCTGATGTCATCACGTTCGAGGCTAATCCAACGACAGGACAAATGGCATGGATAGCGTTCAAGCAGCACGATGACAGAATCGCTGTAATGGACGATGAGACATTCCGAGTGTTCAGGCGTGATAAGACGGATAATGTTGGGGAACTGCTTATGGAGCGCAGTCACGACATCGGGTATTGCCCAGCGAGGTTCTTTTGGGACGAGCCATTGAGCCTACGACAGCCCGACATAAAGAAAAGCCCGTTGACCCGACAGCTTGACAACCTCGACTGGCTGCTATTCTACCACATCTCCAAGAAGCACCTCGACCTCTACGGAAGCTACCCCATCTATTCCGGCTACGAACAAGCGTGCGACTTCTCGAATGCCGATAATGGTGACTACTGCGATGGCGGCTATATCCGCGACAGGCAAGGCCACTATAAGTTTGACAAAGCAGGGCTGCTGATGCGATGCCCAAAATGTGGCAACAAGCGAATCGTAGGCGCAGGATCATTCGTTGAGATACCTATCCCGAAGGATGGCCAGCCTGACCTCCGCAATCCCGTCAGCATCCTGACGGTAGACAGAGGTAGCCTCGACTACAATGTCGAAGAAGAGGAGCGACTGCGTAACAATGTCATCACTGCGGTTGTCGGCACGAACGAGGAAATCACAACTCGAGATGCGCTCAATGAGCAGCAGATACGTGCTAACTTCGAGTCGCAGACATCCATCCTCAACCGAGTGAAGAGAGGCTTCGAGAGCGCGCAGAAGTGGGTCGATGAGACGATATGCCGGCTAAGGTATGGAGATGACTACCTCGGTGCTGACGTGAACTACGGAACAGAGTTCTACATCTACGATGCCGCTGAACTCAGAGAGCGCTATCGCAAGGCAAAAGACGCTGGCGCGAACGAAGCGGAACTCGATGCACTGCAAGACAGGATAATCGATACCGAATATCGCAACAACCCAGCGCAGCGTCAGAGAATGATGGTACTCGCAGACCTCGAGCCATACCGCCACCTCACGAATGATGAGGTGGTTAACCTGTATAAGCAGGGTATAGCCTCAGAGACGGATATGAGAACCAAACTCAACTTCTCAGCCTACATCAGGCGCTTCGAGAGAGAGAATATGGACATTGTCGCATTCGGGTCGGAGATACCTTACGCGAATAAGATTCAGACAATCAGTCAGAAACTCGCTGAATATGCGAGAGTAAACAATTAAAAACACTATCTATGAAAGTAAAATCAGACAATGGATTCGTAGATGTCCCTGTCAGTGAGGTGACAGCCGACAACTACATCGTCCCCGATGGCGAGAAAAAGGTATTCCACGCCATCATCGAAGTACGGAGATTCGACCCGAATACGGGCAAGCGGCTCAGCGTTCCCCGTGTTCAGAAGTTCGGTGCAAAAGCATTCGCATCCGCTCGAAGGGTGCTTGAGCAGCAGGGCTACACGATCACGATTCTCTACGACCCTCGCAGCTACCTCGAAGCTATCGAGGCAGAGCGCGCCAAGGCAGCAGATCAGCGTAAAGCAGAGGCTAAAGCCAAGGCTGATGCCGAGCGTCAGGCAGAGATAGACGAAGCAGTCAATGCAGCACTGGCAAAACAGGCCGAAAAGGTCGATGAGATTGTCCAAAAAGCGGTCGAAGAGGCACTTGCCAAGCAAGACACCGAAACTCCGTCAAAATCGAAAAAATAGAAAAATAACAAAATCATTAATCAAAGGGTAAGATTATGTTAACAACCGAGATCCTTAAAGCCAATGAGTTGCTGGCCAGCCTAACGGATGACCAGTTGACAGCCATCACTACACTATCACGAAATGATGAAGAAGCAGTCATCGGTCAGCGCTTCGGAGAAGTGTACCGACAGATGGACGCGACCATCGAGAAGGCCACTGGTGTCAAGAGAAATGGCGACGAAAAGACATACCTCTACCTCGAGCGTGCAGCCAACGAACTGAACGAGCGAGTGAAGGGTAGTGCAGCCCTCGCCCAGCAGGTCAGCGAACTAACAAAAGAAAAGGCTCGCCTCGAGAAAGTCATTGCCGATGGTGGCAGCGATGCCGAGACAAAGAAAGCACTGGCTCAGGCGCAGAAAGACCTCACCAGCATTACCAAGCAGTACAACGAACTGAAGGTACAGGCTGACGAGGAAAAGAAGCGTCACACGTCCGAACTCTTCGGTCTGCGCGTTAATGCGGAGTTAGATGCAGCGGCCAAGAACTTCAAGTGGAAGCAAAGTTTCACTGGGAGCGTCAAGGATGTCCTCTTGTCTCAGGCTATCGACAACGTAAAGAAGATGAATCCCGAGGAGATAGACGATGGCAAGGGCGGGAAGATCATCGCCTTTAAAGGTGCAGACGGTGAGATTCTACGCAACACCGAGAACCAGCTGTACCCATATACGGCTGGCGAACTCCTCGAGAAAGAGCTGTCATCCATGGGAGTCCTCGAAAAGAAGCGCAGCATGACAGGTACAGGAACTGAGCCTCCAAAGGGTGGCGGCTCTCCCCAGTTCGTCTACGACCTATCAGGCGCTAAGACTCAGGCAGAGGCTTACGATGCAATCGCATCTGCCCTCATGGCTAAAGGTCTCACCAATGGTAGCAAGGAATTCGACACTGCCATGCAGCAAGCGTGGAAGGACAATGCCATCAACAAGCTACCATTAAAATAACGCGCATAGGGTAAGCGCAATTACCAATCTTTTTAAATCTACAACTATGAGTCTTGTAGCAACCCGTTTACAGAATTGGCGCATCGAGAACCCCGAACTCGACCGCAACATGACTCGCCCATGCGAGTACGGTGCTTTGGACTTCTTCATCGAACAGACGAATGCAGCCAATAGCATCATCAGCCCGAATCTGCGCGACCAAGCCTTCGCCAGCATCGGCAACACCGTCCAAGTACCTGTCATCAACTACGATGGCGAGGTGACCGTCAGCAACACCCGTTCATGTGTCATCGGAGACGATGAGAATACGTCAGCACTCTACACCGTTGTGTGGACTACCTACTCGGTAGGCTTTACGATGGTTCCCGCTGCGTACATGAACAATGAGATTACCTACGAGCATGACTTCCGTCGCAAGATGGAGAAAATCTGCCGTGCTCTCGCTACGGCTCTCGATACTGGCGCAGTCGCTGCCCTCGAGGCTCAGAAAACGCAGGTGTTCGCAGACCTCCTCCAGTACGCGCAGACAGGTAATGTCATCCAAGTTCCCAAGCAGATGGCCACCGAGGTTCTCGGAGACATCAACCCCATCATGCGCGCAAACTGCTACCCTGAGAACATCCACATCATCGGCAACGCAGGTGTCGACAGCCTCATCCGTAAGCTTGCCCAGCATGGCATCTACAACGATGTCAACAAGCAGATGGAGTACGATGGCAAGGTGTTCCATTTCACCAATCGTGTTGCCAACGAAACTGGCATGAACGGCACGTTCTTCGCTGTGGCTGATGGCAATGTAGGTATCCTCACGCGTGTCGACAGAGAGGCTCTGCGCAGGGCTCGCGCTAACTTCCACGAATGGGATGTGGTGCGTCTGCCTTACATCGACCTCCCCGTAGGCTCTCACTACTACACCGCAGTCGGTGACCAGTCGGCCATCGCTGGCGATGCTACCGCTGACCTCACCTGCGCAGTGAAGGAATACTTCGGCTTCAGCGTCGATGTAGCCTACATCGTGGCCTACAACAGCGACCCGACAACGGTTGCGAACCCAATCATCAAGGCCGAGATTGCCGCTCCTGCTGCAAATACGCCCATCGCTATGCCCGTGTACGTCACGAATGCTGCCGACTTTCCCTCGGGACAGTAGAGTTATCGGATTCAATAGCGATTTTAACAACGATTTTGTAAGGCGAATGGCTGGGGGAGAGGGATGATTCCCCTCCCCCATTTAATTAAAAGATACTATGCTAATACGATTCGACAAGGTATCAAATGCACTAAAGCATGTTGTAGGCTGGCAGGGTGAAGGTAACTTCGACTCTGCGTTGACGGTCAGCGAGAGCGGGCTGTACTTCCAAGATGCCCATCCGCTCCTGACGATCAAGAACCTCAAATCAATCATGCCTGAAGATTGGGGAGACCAGTATCCATTGTACGACAATACTATGGACTACGAGAGGGAAGAAATAGTCAAGTATCAGGATGAATACTTCTATGCAGAAACGGCACACTACCCCGATGACCCTCCGCTCAACAGCAGTGGAAGCGTAGCGAGTGGCTGGAAGCGATATGATATTGTCAGCAGCTACGCTGATAAAATCATGATGCAAGGCATACGGACGATGTTGCAGACTCTCGCAGATATGAAGAAAATATCGAGAGAGAGCAAGAGCATCGTTGAGCGCAGACCATTCTTCGATGGCGCTGGCCGATTCAACGCAGGTATTGAGAACCGCAGCAAACTGGTCGGCTTCGAGATCACTCCCGTCCGTGCTATGGGAGCGACAGTCAAGTTAGAAAAGGTAGGAATACAGACGAAAGGAGCGAGGACTAATCTATTCGAGTTGCCAATCTATATCTACCATAGCAGCCGACAGGACTACATCTACAAGAAAGATGTCTTCATCAAAGAAGATATGACGTGGGTTGACTTGGATGTCTACCTCCCATACATATACGATGATGACACCACTTCCATACCGGCTACGAACGCAGGTGGCTCATGGTTCATATGCTACAATCAGAATGACATCCCTGAGGGAGTCGAAGCCATCAACTTCGCTAAGGACTGGTCTCGTGAACCGTGCGGAACCTGCAATCAGGGCTCTATTGCCGACTGGAGAGCCATTACTAAGTATATGCAGATTTCTCCTTTCCAGTACCCAATCACGGAATACTGGGATAAACAGCTGCCCGACATCTCATTGCTACATTGGACGAACACCACTAATTACGGCCTGAATTGCGTTGTGAGTGTTATGTGCGACCTCACCGACACCATCATCGCGCAGCGCACCATATTCGCCAGCGTGCTACAGCGACAGGTGGCAGCAATAGTCCTCAGGACGATGGCGATGAACCCTGACGTTAGAGTCAATCGGAATCAAAGCAATGTCAGCAGGATGGAACTGCTATACGAGGTCGATGGAGATAGCCGAGGTCGACAGGGTGGCATAGCGAAGCAACTCGAAGACGCGTACAAGGCCATCAGCATTGACCTACAGGGCATAGATAGGCTCTGCCTGACATGCAACAATGGTGGAGTTAGGTACAGAACGACATGACGTTAGATGAACTCATAAATAGAGTCACGCAGGTCGAGTCAGGGCTGACAGGCGGAGCGATTCTCTCTGAGATAATCAGGGAGAATGAGCCGTATATAGTGGACATGAATGCGCAGAACCAGTTGTTTGAGCAGGGTGTCAATGCCGTAGGCGTACCGATTATGGATTACAAGCCCTACGCTCCGCTCACGATCCAAATCAAGAGAGAGAATGGCCAGCCATACGACCGAGTCACGCTCCGCGATACGGGTGACTTCCACGGCTCGTTCTACATCGTCACGGCCAGCGACCACTTCATCATCACGGCAAGCGACACCAAGACAGCAGGGCTCGTCCGCAAGTACGATAGACGCATCTTCGGTCTCACGCCTGAGAACAAGAATGAACTAACTTGGGATTACATCTATCCCGATGCATTGAACATGATTAAATCCCTCATCTATGAAGATTAAAGAAAGAGTCCCCATACGGGATAATCCGCGCCTATTCGATAAGGCGATAGCGAACATACAAGAAGGGCTGGCCGAGAATATCAGTTGGCTTGACTACGTCTTCGGGCGCTCGGAGAGGCTCGTCAAGATGTACAACGGAAAGAGGGTGTACACGCCCAATGTCTACGTTGGCGGCAACGAATACGAACTTCTCGAGCCTGATTCGGGCATCGGGAATTTCTGTTTCTTTGTGCTCGATGAGCCACAGAGGGTCGAATATGTAGTTGGAGAGACGAGTGAGATGAAAGTCCCGTTCTCCATAATCGTATGGGTCGATATGCGCACCATCAACAGCGAGGACACGCGCGATACGGAATCCGTCAAGCGACAGCTACTCCGCTGCCTGAATGGGGCGATATGGATGCGGCATGGCTCATACAAGATTAACAAGGTGTGGGAGCGCGCTGAGAACATCTTCAAGGGATTCTCGCTCGATGAGATAGACAATCAATTCCTCATGCACCCGTACTATGGATGGCGCTTTGAGGGAGAGTTAAAAGTACACGATGACTGCCTATGAATACGCTCGAATTATCAGTAGTGATAGCTTGCCAAGCAGCCTTCATACTCCTACTTGCAAAGAAAGTAGGCGCAATAGAAAAGATCCAAATATACGGAAATGACCTATTCGCGGAACTCGCCAGTTGCAATTTCTGCCTATCGTGGTGGACGTGCCTAATTTTATCCGGCATGACGGCAATATGCTCAAAAGACCCATCGGTCATAGTTTGTGCATTTATCGCAACACCTATAACTCGGATACTACTATGAAGACAATAAACATCGGAAAGCATAAACTTGAGGTCTACGATAGCATAGAAGAACTGCCAATGGCACGATACCATAAGTTCTCCAAGATGCTTCTCATTGACGCTGGCATAGGAAGCGACCTTCAGGCCATCGACAGGCACGTTGAAAGGGCTATAGCGTTCATGAGGACGAATAAAGCGGATATGGCCGAACAGGAACTGCGCAATCTACGCCAGACGGTGTTCTTCGCGCAGCAGGGCATCAGCCCGAAATCGCTCGCCTACGCAGCGCTAATCGAGTCTATTGACGGAGAGCCTACCGACATATCCGATGAGGGCTTAGAACGCACGAAACAAGTACTCGACAAATGGACTCTCGGCAAGTTCTCTCAGGCTTCCGAAGAGTCCAAAAAAAAAATAGAGTATGAACTGCGCACCTACTTCCCTTCCATCTTCGATGACGCATCGATTAAAGAGTACCATGACCAGTTGAAGCGTAGGACAATCGACATCCTCGACAACATCGTACACGGAGCAAGTGAAGAGAGGAATAACGAGATAAGGTCGCTCACGAATTATTTACTGACATTCGAGCGTCCGCACTCCTTCGAGGGAAAGGACAACATAGAAATCGCCTACGACAAGCAATTCGAGCGAATGAACGTCATCCTGACGAGCCAGTTGCACATCAACCCTAAACAGGCTACAGTTATGGAATACTATAACGCATACGAATACCTGACCGAGCAAGCAAAACGGATGAAGGCGAGGAAATAGCCCATATTTTGTCTCTGACAGCGTTTTGGCACATCGGATAGGGAAACACCCACGGAGCAAAAGAAAGTCCATCAGAACCAAAATTACAAGAAAATTATGGCAGATACGAATCCAATTAAATACTCAGACCTTATAAGCCCTGATGACTCTATCACTAAACTCATCGCTCAGTTGAATGAGTTGAGAGAGGTCTATGTTAGCAGCATCAAGGACATCCGCGAACAGGCAGCACAACTCGCAGACACGATGAAGGGTGTCTCAGGTGCTACGGCTGAAGGTCGGAAGAAGCTATCAGAAGCGGCATCGGCCACAGACGAACTCGACCGTGCAATGCAGAACCTCGAAAAGAGCCAGTCAGATAACGCGAAGAAGATAGCTGAACTCAAGAGAGCGCAGTCGGAGCAGAATACAATCAATAAACTCACTGCGCGCCTGAATGCATCGCAGGAAGGGTCATACGATAGGCTGTCAGCCCAGTACTCGTTGAACAAGATTCGCCTGAACGCGATGACTCAGGAGCAACGTAAAGCAGCCGAGGCCTCCGAGGGGCTTGTCACCAAGACACGCGAGATATATGAGCAGATGAAGCAACTGCAAGAGGAGACTGGTAAGTACCAACTCAATGTCGGTAACTACCAGTCAGCAATTCAGAATACGCTCGGCATGCAGTCGCAATGGTTTCAGCAACTATCGATGCTTAAAGAGGTTCTCGCTGGCGGTGTAGGCAACGCCCTCAAACTTGCGGCAGATGCCGTAAAGGGATTCGGCAAGCAGCTATTAGCCCTGATGATGAATCCCATCGTTGCCACCATCGGTGCTATTGCAGCAGCATTCATGCTCCTTAAGGAAGGTATATCCAGTAGCGAGGAAAACAGTCGTGCGCTACAGGTCATTCTCGCTCCGCTAAAACGCATCATGGAAGAGGTGCTGAATGTCATCCAAGAGATGACAGGTTGGATTCTCAGGGCTGTCGAAGGGGCTGAAGGACTTGCGATGGGGATGTCGAGACTGGCAGAGCGATTACCTGTTGTCGGAAAATATTTCCGTCAGATGAACAACGCACTGCAAGAGAATATCAACCTTGAAAAAGAGCGTCAGAAGCTCGAAGATGAGACTCGAAGCGCAATGGTACTAAGCGCTAAGACAGCGCGCGATGTGGCGATACTCAGGTCAGCAGCGGCCAAGACAGATGACCCAAAACAAAGATCTAAATTCCTTAAGACAGCTATCGACCTCGAAAAGCGTGAGATGGAAGTCCAGCGCGACATCGCTGTCAGGCGGTATGAGAATGCCAAGGCTCAGGCTGCTCATGCTCAGAATGACAAAGAGACGAACGAAGAACTCGCTCGGCTTGAGGCTGAGAAATACCGAGCCGAGGAACAATACTACACTGGTACACTCCGTCTGCGTAGGCAGTTGAAGTCGGCCGAGGATCAGCAGGTCAACGACACAAAGAAGAATAATAAAGAGCGAGTCAAGAGTGCTCAAGATACGCAGAAAGCGCTCGAAGAAGCGGCCAAAAAGGAACTACAAGTAGAGAGGGCGCTCCAAGATGCCATCATCGTCAATATGACGAATATATGGATGAAGCGAGAAGCGCAGACCAAAGCACAATACGACCGTCAGATAGAGGACTTGCGCAATAGGCTTGCGACGGAAAAGAACCTCACTGAGGAAGCGAGAAAAGCCATCAACCTGACGATACAACAGTTAGAGATTACCCAGTCCAATGAACTACTCAAGATATCGCAGGAGAGAGCCATCAAGGAACTCGAAGTTCAGCAGCAGACCATCAACCTACGGCTGCAATCCGTCAAGGCTGGTTCAGACGAAGAAATAGCCATCCGCAGGGAGCAGATTGAGTTAGAGAGGCAAATCGCACTCAAGAAGAATGAGATGTTGGCTGAAGGTGAGAGACAAGCGACCGACCTCATCAATGCGCAATACGATAAGCGACTCAACGAACTCTCTGATGTTTATGTGCAGTCGCAGTTGAAGTTGTTCGACCAGCAGCAGAAATTCGCTCAAAGCGAGTTCGACCTCCTTGAAGCCAGCGAGTCCAAGAAAACAAAGTTCCGTCTACAGGCTGAAGCAGATAGGCTCAGGAAGGTACTCGAACTAAATGAGAAGTCGGCAAACAAGCTATCCGACCTCGAAGTGCAGACGATGCAGAATACAATTAAGCGTATTGAGAATGAAATAACCAAGACAGAGAAAGAATCAAGAGGCAAAGATCTATATTCGCTCTTTGGCATAGATATCTCCGATGAGAAGAAACAAGCCATCGACACATCGGTCAGCTATGCCATAGATGCACTTAACACCTTCATCGATGCATACATCCAAGCAGCTAACACTAAGAGAGAAGCAGCCGACAGAGCAGTAGAGGATGCCCAGCGTACGTTAGATGCTGAGATTCAGGCTCAGCGTGAAGGATATGCAGCCAACGTTGACTATGCTGCCAAGGAACTCGAGAACGCCCGTAAGACTCAGCAACAGGCCATCAAGGAGCAGAAGAAAGCGCAGCAGGCAAAACTGGCTATGGATGCAATAACTCAGGCAAGTAACATGGTGACGGCATCTGCGCTTATTTGGAGCCAACTCGGATTCCCTTGGGCAATACCAGCACTGGCCGTTATGTGGGGCTCGTTCATAGCATCGAAGATAAAGGCCAACCAGTTAACCAGACAATCTACCGAGACCTACGGAGAGGGTACTGTAGAATTGCTTGAAGGTGGTTCGCATCAGAGCGGTAACGATATCGACTTGGGCACAAAGCCTGACGGCACTCGCAGACGTGCTGAAGGTGGCGAATTCTTCGCAGTGATCAACAAGCGCTCGTCACGCAAGTACAGGGCGATGATACCGAGCATAATCAACTCACTCAACGATGGCACGTTTACTTCCAAATTTCTACGCTCATACAAGGATGACGGGATGGCGGTCAACATCATGGGAAATAGCCCTGACCTACGGGAGTTGTCGAGCAACGTGGCCACCATCCGCCAGCAGGGCGAACGAAAGATGTACTCCGATGGGAATGGAACGGTCATCATATACAAGAATGTAAAACGGAGAATACGATGAGATACAGATTCTTCCTACAAGTGGATAGCGGCACGAAGGTTGCCGCTAATCCCATATATAAAGGCGATGCCAGCCTCGAATACGAACTCGAGAACGAACAGCAGTTCTATCGGACAAAGCTACAAGGTAAGTTCGATTTCGTCAAGTACGACTACGACCTGATTATGGGCTCGGCATTTAGCGCAAAGATCAGCTTCTACATCGAGGGAATGAGCAATGGCTCATGGACGGAACTGCTCAAGACCAAGTTCTATCGGACAGATTGCGAGATAGACATGGACAATCACATAGTCAGCGTACAGCCGACAGCAGCCGACCGATACAACACCATCCTCGCAGGTCTCGAGAAAAGCTACGATATCATCAAACTATCGCCATCGATAAGCGGTATAATGCTTACTCGCAGACCAATCATACAGATAGTCGTATTCGGTGACACAACGTGCTACAACTTCCTCGGTGGGCTATCGTGGACGCAGGAACTGGCGAACGTAGGCACAGCATTACAATTAGTACAGGGCTCGTTCTTCACTCCTATACATAGCTTCTATCGTATCGTCATTTCAGGCAATCCGTCATTCGATGGAACATATATAGGTCAGGCTTATCTATCCAGCGATCAGCTAACAGGCACGTTCTATCGTTATGTCAACGGAACGCAGGATAGCTCTCATTTCATCAGGTGGGGTCAAAATGTAAGCAGCACGATGGGTACTTTTGGTACACGACTCGACATAGGAATATTCGTCAATGGCGTATCGCAATTCGCTTGGAATGGCTATGCCGAGACGTATAAGACAGGGGATTCCTTCACGTTGTCAGACATCAGGTTCTTCTTCGAACTCGCTGGTACAGCGTTCGCCCGATACCTACTTGATATACCTAAATTTCGTTCGCTAACGACTAACCCAATAACCGCTGATGACGCAGTCGGAGAGAATAGGAACTACAGATACGCCATAGCTTATGCCATTGACGTTATGCAAATGTCAACGATAACATCCACGACCCCTACTCAATGGGGAGTCATGCCGGATGGTACATATTACGAGCAGCCATACTCGCTTACAGGCAATCAATGGTATCCAGTCGGCACTAAAATATGGGGCTTCGGTATCTCGTTTTGGTTCGCTTTCCACATTGCAGACAAGTCATTCGAGATTAGCGGACGGAAACCATACCTACTTCCCGATGCATATCCGCTATGGTCGGTAATAGACACTTTGCTTAGTCAGATAGACCCGACTCTCAGGCACCTCCCTCAAGAGTCATATAGCCAGTTCCTATACGCTGATAATAACCCAATATCATACACGCAGTCGAGCCTGTTCATCACACCAAAAAGCAACGTACTTGCAGGGGATTACACCTCGCCAGCGCAGTCGGCACAGCTTACGCTGAAATCCATCTTAGAGATGCTCCGTCAGGTGTATCAGTGCTATTGGCACATAAGCGGCAATCGCTTCTGCATAGAGCATATCAGCTACTACAGGAATGGCGGCAGCTACTCCACTACGGCCAACATAGGCACAGACCTTACCATAATAGGTAATACGCGAAACGGGAAGAAATGGGCATTCGGCCTCAATAAGATATCGTACGACAAAGACAAGATGCCTGAGCGAATAGAGTTCTCTTGGATGGACAAGGTATCTTCTTTCTTCGCTGGTAGCCCGATCGAGATGATTTCGCCTTATGTCAATGAAGGGAGCGTCGAAGAGAACAACATCGGTGACTTCACTTCGGACGTCGATATCATGCTTGCGAGTCCACAGGATATATCTCAGGATGGATTCGCCATCTTCGCGTGCAGATCAGCGAACCTACTGACGATAGTACCGACATACCCATATGACGGAGGTGTAGTGTCGGCCGAGGACGCTTTTACAGATACCTACCCAGTAGCCGATATTGCGCAGGGGCGCTATGTAACTGTCCGCGTGTTAGCAAGCGGAACAGGGTCGTTCGAAATCATCCTATATGATAGCGAAGGAAACATTACCTATCGTAGCCCATCAACTTACCCAGCAAGCGGTACGGCCAACGAATATACGTTCAATGTACCATCGAACTCAGTGTCGATGGGCTATTATTGTACGGGCGCTTGTCAGATACTCACCTATTGGATGCACACGGACAACGTCTACGCGCCAGTCATAACGACTATGACACAAGATACAGTCGAATACACAGTCCAAAACGGCTATCTCAGCCTATTCTACACCATCCCCACATTTTGGCGTTACAACCTCCCCTGCCGTGCCGTAAGGATCAATGGAGAGGCGGTATCTGCCCTTGGCATCGCGCGACACAAGAAGCAAGAAGTGTCATATCCGCTTGGAGAAGAGACTCCTAATCCGTTAAATCTCGTTAAGACGGGCATTGGGAATGGCACCATTGAGAGAATATCATTATCTTTGTCCAGCCGACAGGCCAAAACAACGTTGAAATATGACACCGAATAACAACCTTAGCTGCCTCCCTTGGTACACATCAATCGATGAGCAGAACCATCGTAAGAGTTACGCCTACGGCAAGGTCTACCCGCTATACACGCCAGCGAATAGTCTATTGCCCTTTCAGATTGTCCGTGCAACGAGTACGCGCACCATCAGCTATGTTCGGCTATACAAGGTGAACGGCACACTCGTCAGCACGATAACGAGCCTTATGAACGATACAGGCCTACAGATTGTCCATCTAAGTGAGTATGACGTCATCGTGTACACCAGCACTGCACCGATGGGTGGCGCAGACTGGGACGATGGCCAATACTATTGCGTGATGAGCGATGGCCTTAATGTGTGGTATTCCGAGGTCTTCACGATAGTACACGACATGACACCATACCTGAAAGTGGAATGGTGGGACGTGGCGAACGTAGACTACGGCAACGGAACGATAATCTATGAAGAACCAAAGTTCAAGAACAGACTATACTTCTGCGCAGAACTTGGCAAGCCTGAATACCCATACGAAGAAGAAGGTGAGGAGAGGGATGGCTACTTCTTCGCTGAAAAGCAGATCAGCGAGAAGCGGTACAAGTTCCAAGTCCTCGCCCCTGAGTACCTTTGCGATGTTATGCGTCTTATAAGGCTATCGGACTATGTCAAGATAACGGATAAGTACGGGCGCATATACTATTGCGACACCTTCCTCGCCACTCCCTCTTGGCAGGGGCAGGGAGACATTGCGAACGTGGAATGTGAGTTCGACACAGAGACAGTAGTCAAGAAACTCGGTGTCGGCTACTACAGGCCAGTTGGCGGTGACTTCAACAACGATTACAATGACGATTATAATAATCAATAATTATGGCTAACTACGCGAATCTTAAAGCAGCCGTTAACGCAGCGATAACGACTAACGGAAACAACGAAATCACGGGTGCGATACTTAACGACATCCTGAATTCGATTATCAGCACCATCGGTGGGAACTACACCCTCGCAGGGATAGTTACCCCATCAACAACGATCAGCGCTCCCGATGCCAATGTGTTTTGGATAGGTGGCGCAGGTACATACACCCAGTTCGGTGGAACGATCACTATTCAAGATGGCAATATCGGGATATTTACTTACAATGGAAGCTACACTCGGAATGAAATAGTTATTGCTCCGAATTCTGTTCAAACAATACAGCAATCTCTTACCGGCCTACAGAAATCTCAAGCACAGGACAACCTTTCTTTACCAGTTCGGTCATACAACGTGTCAGGGAATGCTTATGGTTGGGCGATGAAGGTTAACATCCCAGCAGGAAGTATAGTGTACAACACAGGTAGCATCATGCTCATCCTCTATGAGACATATGCGGATAATTCAAGTACGCGCATAGATATACAGGCTGGCGCTATACTAAAACTCAACAACAATGTTGGCGGCATCAAAATAGGCAATGTCGCAGGTGATGGTAGTATAATTGTATGCACAGATTTCATCCAACTGCTTGCAGGCACAAAAAATCTTCAAGCTATGTTGGGACTATATGATTGTAGTACAGCAGCGAATGTTTCTGCGAAGACCATCAGTAATATTGATGGATTCGCGCTGAATAGCCTTGGTTTATTTAAGGTGAGATTCCAATATGCTCATACATTAAATGGGCCAGTAACTTTGAATATTAATTCTACGGGCGCAAAAGCCATTTATTACAACGGAATACAAGCATCTAATTACAACACATGGGATGATGGCGAGATAGTCATCATGTATTATGATGGAACAAGATACCAATCCTATTCTATACCTAAAGTGAGCGAATTTAGTTCGCAGAGCAAAAGCATTAACCTTGTAAGGGGAATTGACGTAATTAATGCGCTTTTTACATCCGCCAATCTATATGACAAGGATGATAAATATGTTGTACAAGGCCACTACATATCATACGTTAATGGCACTTTAGCGGCTAGTGCGTCATACGTTGCATCAGGATGGATTCCTGTAAAAGGTGGTGCGTATTATATCGGGCATGTAGGGGTAGGGCAAACTGCTTTTTATGACATCGATAAAAAATATATTAGCGGTGTAGCTAATTTAATTACCGCAGTCCAAGCCCCAGCCAATGCGGCATATATGAGAATCTCCTTAACAGTTGGGGCGAACAATACTGCGATGGTTGTAGAAGGCTCTTCTTCATTACCATTCTCACCGTATAAGTTATATCTTAGGGAGGTCTATGGAGTCCGAATAAATTGGGATGACATCACTAATGTAAGTGTAGAACCGACAGACACGACATTCTTTGATGTCATAGAATCGTCAAACCTAATCGACCCTGCCGATTGCACAGATAATTATTATGTCAACATGACAAACGGTGCGCTCGCGAGCAACCAAGATTACAAGGCATCGGGGTATATTCCAGTAGAGGCAGGTGCTTATTATATAGGTTACGCATGCTTTCAGACCGCTTTTTACGATGCGAACAAGAGTTTCCTGTCAGGCTTATCCACCATTAGCAACGAAGCGGTACAAGCCCCTGAGGGTGCATATTATATGAGAACATCCCTTAGTAAAGGTTCCTTTTGGGGCGGGCTTAATCGCGTGAATAAGTCTGAGACTCTATTGCCGTACGAAGACTATTACAAGCGAGAGCAAATCAAAGAAGACTATATTCCAAGCGATGCGGACAAGGTAAAATATGAGACCTTACTTGGCGCTGATGGCATAACAGCTACAGCAAGTTCCTTGTCGAATGGGCAATCATTGTCTATTGATGACTTCCCTGTCGCGCCCAAAAAGGGCAACAGGATTTCATTCACAGCAAAATTAACTTCCTTCGGCAATGGTTTCAGTATTGGTAAAGGCACTACCATGTGGGGAGCGCATTGGTGGGTCGTAACTGATACAGAAATCAAAGAATATACACATACCAGCAGTGATACGCTCCACGATACGAGGGCACATGGGCTGACATTAGCATCTTATATAAGCGTAGTTATTATTCAGGACAATTCAAATGTCGAAGTCGTATTGTCTACCCTGTCGGGAACGTTTAGCTATACGTATCCAAGAGGATATTTGAGCACGGGAGTACCATTTGTGACAAGCAATGGAGCAGCCATTACAGATGTTAAACTTAGTGCTACGAATCAATTCTTTCGCTCGCCAATGTGGGCTTTCGGAGATAGCTATTTCGGCATAGATGCAGTAAATCGAGAATACTATTGGCTTGACAAGTGGGGTGCAGCCAATTACCTCGTTGTAGGTTATGCTGGTGCTGGTTCATCAACTATGTTCTCCGACCTTCAAAAATGTCTTGCAATCGCTACACCTAAGTATATTATATGGGCGCTCGGGATGAATGACACCAATGGAGCAAGCGATATATCGGCATGGCAGCAATATGTAGACCAAATCATAGTTCTCTGTGAGCGGAAAGGGATAACCCCTATATTTGTCACGATACCTACCCCGTTGTCCTTAGTGTCAACTGGCCACAAAGATGCAATGAGTGCTTACATTAGACAATCGGGGCATCGGTATATTGATGCCGCGGATGCTGTAGGATCTCAGAGCGATGGCCACTGGTACGGGTATGGCACTGATTACGATTATCAGAGTACGGATAATGTTCATCCTTCGGAGTACGGTGCGAGAGCAATCGCGGAACGCTTCTGCACCGATGCCCCTGAGATAATGCAATACTAACTATGTGCAGAAACAAGTCAAAGAGAGAGCGCTGCTGCATATGCAAGATCACATTCGCAGTATGCTTATCAGTCAGCCTCGCGCTGATAATCGGTGGATTCATCTTACCTCCTATTGGGGTAATCGATGGGTCAGTTCTCACGGCTGTAGGAGAGTTATTACTCTTCCCGACCGTTCTATATGGCTTCAGGGCGATCGAGTTAGGAATGGACTTCCATTTCGAGAAGGGCGATGCATCTATAACCATAGGCAATCATGATGACTATAATCCTTGACAACGGACATGGGTGCAATACGCTCGGTAAACGTAGCCCAGTATGGAGCGATGGTCGACAACTCTTTGAATGGGAGTTTAACAGGGCTATCGTCAAGCGCATCGCAGCAACCTTGGAGCGAGAGCGAATACGCTATCATATACTCGTCCCTGAGAAGTCCGACATCAGCCTGAAGGAAAGAGTCCGCAGGGTCAATACCTATTACAGGACACATAACCAAGATGCATTCCTACTCTCCATCCACGCGAACGCAGGTGGAGGTACCGGCTGGGAAGCGTGGACATCAAGGGGAACTACGAAGTCCGACAGGATAGCCAGCATCTTCTATATGGAAGCGCATAAGTCATTCGGTGATGAATGGAAGATTCGCACCGACTGGACTGACAACGATGAAGATAAAGAGGCTGACTTCTACATCCTGAAGAATACGCTATGCCCTGCGGTGCTTACGGAGAATTTCTTCATGGACACCGAGAGAGACTGCCGCTACATCATGAGCGAGAGAGGCAGACAGGTCATAGCCGATATGCACGTCCACGCGATCCACAGAATAATCAAGATGTACAATGAAAAAGGTATTATTTAGCATTATAGCAGCGCTCATTGTCTGCATAGGCATACAAGAGCGAAGATGCACTTCCCTCCGGCAGCAGCGTGACCAGTACAAGAGTAATCAGGAATCGCTCCTACAGGGGATGACGAAGTACAAGGCCAGCGATAGCCTTAACGCAGCGAAGGTCATCGGCCTTGAACTTACGTTGAAAGAGTACAAGCGTCTTCACGAAGATGACCTCGCTCGCGTGCGCGAAATGATAAAGAAGAATGAACTAAGCGCAGTCGCAAAGGTAAGCACATCTACGGCTACACGGGTAGAGACGATCGTCCACGATAGCATATACCTCGGAGATACGCTCAGGTGCATAGATGTATCAACAAAATACCTCGACATCCACGGGTGCGCGACAGCAGACAATCATTTCTCGGGAGAGATAACCAGCCGAGACTACCTCACATTGACGGAGTCATACACCCGTAAGCGCTTTCTTGGATTCCTATGGTACACAAATAAGCGGTACAACAGACAATTCGACATCGTAAGTAGCAATCCCAACACCGAGATCATCGGATATGAAGTAATCAGCATTTGCCATAGATAGGTTTCACTCGTTTTTTTGTACATGAGTGTTGAAGGGGCTCCGCAGAGATGCGTGGCCTCTTTTTCTTACGTCTGACAGCATTAAATTTTCGAGGTAGGGAAACACCCGCCTTCGATGAGATACGCGCTCAGAAGGGAAATTCGAGAAAAATTAGTGCAAACAAGTCTCCCGACTCGCTTGCACTGCTGAAAATGATTGGACTAATAAGGAAAAGATGAAAAACTAACTAAAACGATTGCAAAATTATACAAAAAAGTACAATAACCTCTACAAAATAAAAAAAATTACATCAAAATCGTATTTTTTTTGCAAAATATTTTGGTATCAAAAAAGAAATTTATATCTTTGCACCATCAAACAAGACGGACGTGGCCGATTCCACGCAACTTAACACTCCAAAACAATGATTACTTACACTGGACTCAACTACACTACCTCACAGGTCAACCGTGATTACAAGATCAAGGTCTACGGCATGTACAATGAGAAGAAGGTCAACACCCTCGTAGGCGTGTATGGCCTCATTAAGATGGTCGGTATCGACAATGCCAATAAGATGATTGCCCGTGCAATGCGAAGCACAGGAGATAAAGAGGTCTGCAAGCTTCGCAGAGGAATTAAGGTCACGTTCTACTATTGCTAAACCTAATAATAAAAGTATCAACTATGCGTACAAAGTTTGTGCAAGTCGGCTCACGCTATCAAGCACGCAAGGCGTGTCCGTGGGCTGCACACATCGCCCAAGTATGTGAGGGCTATATGTGTTTCGAGAGCCACGAAGATTATTCTGTATGGCGTAACCAAAAATAAACTAATTAAAGGTAACGGAATGTTAACCACATTCACACAGAACAACTACCAACTATGATTACCAGTACTGAAGTCATTAACGGGAAAACCATCAGAACATGGGAAGAGCCACGCTCCAACGGGAAAACTCTCACTCGGAAGTTCTACATTAGGTATCGCGTTAACGCAATCTGCAACGGCAAGCACTACACAATCGCAATGTGCGATACACAAAGCGCAGCAGAGCAGGCAATGTTTGATACAAAGGCCAAGGTGGACAATAAGTATAAGCCAAAAATGTGGCTTAATATGAGCGATAGGACACCTCTCACGCATATCTATGAAGTTGGTTTCTTGAGTACATCGGGCGCGAAAAAGAGTATTAGTCTATATCTTACTGCTGAAGGTGGCGAGAGAATTAGCGAGACATTGAATTAATTAAGGTAACGGGGAGGCTAACCACCTCACCATAAAAAATGAAGAAAATGAAATTATTGTTTTTGATTGAGACGAACAGCTGGACGTCAGGACGAAAGGTTGTTGCAGCATGCACATCGGCTGAGAAGGCAGTCAAACTGATGGAAGAATGGCTATCCGATGAAAAGGAAAGGATTGGTAGGACTGAGACTATTGAAGTCGAGTTTGAGAAGGACGGAGAGTCTTCCTTCGCTGAAATCCGCAGCAAAGAAAGCAATGCTTTTGAGTCGCTTGATATATTCGAGGCGTGGACTGACGACTGGTTGAACAGCTATTAAGGTAACGGGCGGTCTAACCAGCCGCCCACAATACAAAAGGAAAAATGAAAACTCTCAACGAAATTCTCAACGCTCTTAATGACGAGCAGAAACAACTCCTCGCAGATACCATCAACTATGGCTCTTGGGGAGACACCGATGAAGACTTTGAAGGCGAGACAATCGGTGTTTACGGATACATCACAGACTGCGCCTATGAAGGTGGGCATTTCGACAGGAAGTCTCTTAGCCATCGCTTCCGTTCCTTGTACAAGGCGCTTGGCCTCGAAGGTAACAAGTATTGCAAGCGCAATGACACAATGGTTTGGTATTACGAATGGTGGGGAAAGGGAACTGAGTCCATACTGCTCATCCGAGAGGAACTCACCGACCAGTTAGAACAATGGGCACAGGAATACAATAAATAAGTTCAATCCGGCAGGGGAGATCCTTTCTCCCTTGCCATAACAAAAAAACAATGGAAACAAAGAAATGTAAATGCTGTGGCAGGGAGTTGCCACTAAGCGAATTCCCGAACAGGAAGAATCAAAAAACACATATCTGCAAGGAATGTGACAGCCATAATAAAAAGGCAGGTCACGCTCGCAAGGCAGACATCATCACACTACAGAACCAGTTACAACAGGCTCGCTCTCTCAGGTTGTCTGAGTTTACTCCAAGAGAAATGATGGAAGAGCTGAAGCGCAGGGGCTACGAAGGTACGCTGACGTACACGGAAACGCATATTATCGACCTTAACACCATATAAAGATGAAGTACTACATCAAGCAGCGTCTCGGCCTGAGGGAGATCGGGAGAGACGAATACTACAATCTACGCAGGAGAAAGAACTGCCGAGAAACGATTATGTTCAATGGCGGGATCAAGACAGGAAGGTATTTAACGTTCAGAGACTAATATGAAGATAATATACAGATATTACGACAGGCATTTCAAATGCGATGCGATGATGGAACTCGAAGGATGCACGAAAATCCCTCCATTAGAAAGCTTAGAAGAGTTCAGTAGGGAAGTGGGTGACTTGAAGTCCATCGAAATAATTTTCGATAAATAATTTGTGGAATCAAAAAGAATTATTTACCTTTGCAGCGTCAAACTACAACAGACACGGCTGATTCCGTGGACATTAAACTCCAATAATTATGAAAGCATCATTTAAAAAAGAGAAGTCAACACTTGCGATTCACGCCTTGTTCAAGAGGTCGCATTACATCTCACTCGGCATCATGGTCGAGAACCTTGTAAGCGACATTGAGCGTCTCCTTAATGGCGAAGGAACTATTAAGGAAACGATCAAGAAAGATACACCAGTCATTGAGGTCGTTGAGATTCTATCCTACTACATCGTATCGCCCACATTCGAGGACTTCGAGAACCTGATGAATGTTGAACTTATAAACGATTAAGCCATGTACGACAACTACAATTACCCGATGGGCGCAGATACGCCATCCGCTCCGTGGAACGAAGTAAGTACCCCTGAACGAGAGTTTGACATCGAGGTCACGCAGACGATGCACTTCCGTGGCACAGTTTGGACAGACAATTACAACCCATACTTTGACGATGAAGATGGGCACGTAGAATATGACACCTTTGATACCCCATGGAGTGAGTTATTCTCCGAACAGCACTACAGCGTCAAAGAGTTGCTTGGTAAGCTAAAGGAATACGCACAGGAAGAACTCTCAGTCTATGACGAAATGTTCGAGGCTGGCGACCGTGGGCATGGTGCAAAGAGAGAGCAACTCCGAAGGATCATCGAGGACTGCGACCTGTGGGAATGCACCGAAGATGAAATCATCTAAATAACAACCGCTCCTTATTGAGCATAACACTAACAAAATTACAATTATGAGACTACACATTGAAGAGGCTTTGGCCTACGCTGCCCTTAAGGGCAAGAAAATCCTCAAGAAGGATCTTTATCCTAAGTTGTACCCTGACGCTAACGAACAGACAGCGCAGGTGAATTTCTCCAACCTTCTGTCAGGGCGTACTGAGCGCATCAAGATAGAATGGGTTGTCATCATCTGTCAAGAATGCGGTGTATCGCCAAATTTCCTTTTCGGCTATGGAAAATAAAGATGTCACGATTGAAGAGATGAAGGCGTTGTACTTCGACTCTGACGCTCTTATCGAGCCTAACTACAAGTTGTATCAACTCAACAGCAACAAAGGTCGCTACTACTACCGATACGATGACGATGGAGAACCTGAGTTCTACCCCAGTGTAACTACCATCCTCGGCTCCACGCTCCCGAAGTCACCTTGGCTTATCAACTGGATAGCGCAGAAAGGTGTCGAGGAAGCAGAACGATACAAAATGGAGAGAGCCAGCTATGGAACATTCATGCATGCGCAGTTCGAGAAATTGCTCATCGAGCGCAGATACGACCTCGACATGCTTAAGTCTGAACTGAAGTCGTACATCGAGAGGAAGGAACTGCCATCGGACTTCATCTACTATGAAGAGGAACTGAAAAAGGACATCCTCGCTTTCGCCCAGTTCATCTCGGACTACGATGTCAAGCCATGGGCTGTAGAGATTTCGCTTGTCCATCAGGAACTACGCTACGCAGGGATGATTGACCTCGTCTGCACGATGAAGAAATCGCCAAAGAGCGAAGATACCCAGTTGGCAATCATCGACTTCAAATCGGGTCGGAACGGATTCAGTGAAGAGGCCGAAATACAACTCCACATGTACAGAGAGTTGTTCGCCAATAACTTCGGAGTCACGATAGAGAAAGTGTATAACTTCGCGCCAAAGGATTGGCGCAAGAGTCCGACCTACACGCTGAAGGATCAGAGCGACAGCCCGAATCAAGAGAAAATTCCGTATCTGCTTGGATTGGCGATGACGGATGCAAAGAAAGGTCTCCCGACATTCGTAGACACCTATGGAGTAATCGACCTCGACAATATCGACCTCACGAAGAATGTTGAGTCGCTTACGATGTCTGAACTTGTCAAGGCGAAGCACATATTGCCCGATAAGGTCGAGAAGCCCCAAAAAACTACGCAGAAACGCTCCAAAAAAGCAAGCAAGGCAACAGAGCCAAAAACAAAGAAAACGCGCTCAAATCGCAAAAACGATAAAAATAACGAAAAATGAATGGACGTATTATTCGGCAGGACGGGAACTCCCGTCTTGCCTTACCGCGAGTCGGTAAAATAAAGATAGGGATGAAAAACGATAAAGGCTACCCTATGTCAGTTGATTACTTCATTCCGACAGGTAAGTACGCAGCGCTTTTCATTAAGGCATACGGAGACAAACCACAGACCATACAAATCGTGTTCCCTGAGGATGACCCGAACAATGTATGCCGAGAGGAATATGAGTATAGGGATGACAGCGGTGCATTAATCGCGCGTGGTGACGGAGAGGAATTCAAGGTATGGAATGGCCGAGAGTACCAGCGCCTGACAACACAGGAACATCCGCACCTGATGGATGCCGTAGCTAAGAGATACCCAGTCAAGCGTGGCGATGGGTGGAACGTCCGGCTGACGATGAACTTCATCGTTCCGACAGTTAAGGGTATAGCAGGTGTATGGACACTCGAGACGAATGGCGCATTGTCTAGCATCCCACAGGTTAGAGATACATTCGACTGCATACTCAGGGAGCGAGGATTCGTAAGGGGAATAATCTTCGACCTTTCAGTACAATTCGCAAAGAGTCAGAAACCGAATAGTCGGAGCAAGTACCCAGTAATATCGCTCATTCCGAATGAGAGTGATGAAAATGTCGAGCGCATCAAGAGCGTATTCACACCTCTCATTGAAAAAAAAGGTGAAAAAGTTTTGCCAAGTTAAAAAATACTTTTATCTTTGCACCATCAAATCGAATTAATGAGTGCTGCACCACTCGAATATGTCGATAGCGTCTACCCCATTGGAGAGCGTGCAGGCTCTTCTTTGGGGTACTTTTATAATATGAAGGACAATACCTACATAACGATCCAATCTTGGATGAGAGACAGGCTCGGCCTCACAGGGGTAGACCTCATGCTCTACGCCATTATATATGGGTTCAGTCAGGATGGGCGTAGCTTCTACGCTGGCTCTACGAAGTACCTTGTCGAATGGACAGGTGTCAGCGAGGATAGCGTATTACGGCACCTGAGGAAGTTGACCGAAAGTGGAATCCTCATCAAGAAGGGAGAAACTGCATATGGCGCAGTCAAACGTGTTTTCTACATTGCAAGCGACCCGCAAAATGCGTGTGGCCGACCCGCAAAATGCGACCCGTACGACCCGCAAAATGCAGGTCGCGCGACCCGCAAAATGCAGGTCAATAATAATAGTATTGATAATAATAGGAACGATATTATAGTAGAGAAAGAACCTCAACTATTCGTTGAGGATAATACGCGCGCGAAGAACACGTTGTTTAGGAACTCGGCTCTCGCCATCCAAGGTAACGACTACCAGCCATTCCTATCACGATTCCAAGGTGGGGAATACGATAATATCGACCTCGTTTATTATTATCATGCAGTCGCAGACTGGTCTGACTCGAAGAATGTGAAACGCACCGAGAGAGGCTGGATGGCCACCATCCGTAATTTCATTCGGAGCGACATCGAGCGAGGAAAGGTACATCGCATCAGTAGTATGGATATACAGGCGAATATCGATGCAATTAACTATCTCAATAACGACCTATGAATACGCTCACGAAATATACCACAGCAGAAAAGGCATCCATAGCTATAAGCAAGAATGGCCTCAACTCAGATACACTATTTCTGCTCCGTTCGGCTGTCGGTGAGCAATTCACTGGCGCTGACAAGACGATACTTGACGCATCGGCCAAGACACCTATAAGAGACCTTTCTGATAATGACCTCACGCGCTCACTTTCCACAACGTTCTACTATATCTCGATAGACATCGGATATCAGATACAGAACAAGCAGCAGTGGCAGTACATGATGACGAGGATAGCAGGTGTGCTCAAACAATACTACCCTGAACTTACGATGTCAGACATCAAGGCAGCGTTTGAACTGATGAGCATAGGTGAGTTAGACGATTACCTACCGCATGACTACCTCGGCAATGCTCAAAAGGCACACTACCAGCGAATGAGCATTGAATACATCTCGCGTATATTGAACGCATATCGGAAGCGCAGATCAAGCGTCCTCGCAGCAGCCGTAGAGAAGCTACCGACAGTAGTCGCGGAACGTGATGAGGATGCGCTCAACAGGGCATTCCTCGAGAAGCAGCGCAGAAGGAATAGAGGCATATACCTCGAGTACAAGTACACTGGGAGATTCGCGCCTGATATCACAGATGACCTCTTCCTCTGTGAAGCCCTAATGTCGATAGGTCTTATAGACGGAATCACAATCACGGATGAGGATAGGCAAAAGGCGGTTGGAAGATTCATCAGCAGGGCTACCTCAGGGCTCTGCAAAGACTACCAAGTGTCCGTTACACGGGCGAGGGGTAAGGACAGCCCATATATCGAGACAGATGCGTTTGCAGTGGCGAAAAAGCGCCTAATTTTAGAAGCATTCGATTACGCAATTAAAAACGAATTACAACTATGGCAATGAGAGATCAGCGCGACCAGTGGTGCAAGGATCACCCTGACGCAACTATTCAAGAGGCTTACGAAGCAGGGTACTGGCAAGAGTGCCACAACTGGGTAACGGGTAGGAGACGGTAGTATGGAAGGTATCAACTGCATTATAGGAATAGACTGCGGTGTCAGCGGTGGCATCGCAGTTTGGAGGCAAGGAGAACCAGTCAAGACCATCAAGATGCCCAAGAACATCGAACTACTCGACCAGTTCATCCGATACTATAAAGACCTATACAACCCCATCGTATTTGTAGAAAAGCTACAAATTCGGCACGATGATGAGGGAGCAAAGATATTCAGGATTAAATCCATGATGGCGAACTACGAGCAGGTCAAGACGATATTAACCATCAATCACGTCCCCTACGTCCTTGTCCATCCGATGAAGTGGCAGAGTACGCTCCACCTGAGGAATGGCAAGGAAGAACGAACAGAGCGCAAGAGGCGATACAGAGACTACGCCCAGTCGCTCTACAAGGAAGTCGATGCGACATTATGGAACGCAGATGCCCTACTCATTATGCACTTCGGTAGACATATGTTAGCCGCTGACCCTTTATGGGTAGCAAGTAATTTACCATCTAACAATACACTATTATGAAAGTAATTTCACCATTTTTCGGCAAGCCACTCGAAGAGGTCACGATAGAGGATGTTATCAATTCGAGTTACTACATCACTGAACTTAGGTTTATCCGTTCCCACATTAGGAATCGAGAGGCTAGTAAACTTGAAGTCTATGAACTCCGAGATGAGTATAGGAAAGTGCTAAACAAGGACTCGACTCGCTCAGCTTCTTTCAGGAAGTATATTCTCTATGTCGGCAACATGGCATTCAAGAATGTTATGAGAACGGTCATTAACAAATCGAAGCATGGAACAAATAGTACAGACAGGAACAACAAACAGCAGCGGTGAGTTATTGCTCCCGATGGGAGAGCTCAACGAATGGTTGTCCGAGCATAGGAACTGCCGCATCATAGCTACGTTCGCCGCTGTTCCTCGTGGAACGTCCAAAGCGCTTACGGCATACTACTACGGCTACATCGTCCCAGCAATCAATGAAGGATATAAGAGGACAGGCCTACATCTCACGCAGATGGATACTGAGCAGCGCATCAGAGAAGCAGCGCCAATGATGTGGGATGAGGTGTACAAGGATGGTAGATATGTCAGGCGTCTTAGAGGCCTGAGCGAACTCAGCGCAGGGGAGATGCAGCAATACTTCGAGTATATCAGGCAATGGGCGGCTGAGAACCTTTATACCTACATTGAAGACCCAAGAGTAATATAAGAGCCGGCTGACTCGAATCAGTCAAATAAACAATAACCATTATGGAAAGAAAAAATTTTGAGTTAATTAAAGCAAAGATTGTCCGTGGCTCTCTTGAAGTCGCGTACAAGAAGACTATCAGCGAAGGTGGAGAAGTGTACACCAGCAAAGTGTCAGAGGAATGCACACAGGAATTCCATCCCGACCTTCTCTCCGCGTTCAAGGCCTGTGACGAATGCTTCAACGATTCCTTTGGAGTATCAGAGAAGATATCCACCGTAGGCATCAGCCTATCGGGAACAGGCGTAGTCCTCACTGGCCTCTATCGCGTAGCTAACGACCAGTGTGTCGCAGTCAATACACCTCGCATTCGCACCGATTCTGACTCGTTCGGATTCGAGGATGAACTGAGAGACCTTGTGCAGACCATAGAGGATGAGGTATTCGCCTATCTGTACGAAGGTAAACAGGCTCAACTGCAACTCTTCGGAGAATGATATACGTCACGGAGAGATACGAATACGATTGGTTGGTGTCGAGAGGTCAAGAGCCATTAATCGACACCTTCCATTTCACCCTCGACATCAGGTTGAGGAAAGAGATCCAAAGAGAGTTATTCGGTAATGGCCGTACACAGGAATCAAACGAACGTTTCTACCGATGGTGCTGGGCGCATAAGCCACACATCTGCGAAGAGACGATGAGACCACTACACGAATACAGCGCAGTCTACATCTCACATATCCTCTCAAGAGGCGCATACGCAGAGATGGCCACCGACCCTCGGAATGTCAACATCCTATGCTTCGAGGCTCATAACAGGTGGGAAAATGGAGACAGGAAGCGCATGAGGATATATAATAAAAATCAAATGACAATCGAACTACTCAAACAAGACTACAGTCATGAATAAGCAGAACATCATTTCCGCGTTGCTTTTTATCGCATCGCTCTTTATCATCTTCAGCGTATTCTACACGCTCGGAGACATTATTTATCATCTTTACAAACTCGTCCTATGTTAAACCAAATTATGCTTATCGGTAATGTCGGCAGGACTCCCGACTACCATGAATGGGAGAATGGCGGCTCGGTCGCTGTTACTACGCTCGCTACTACTGAGCGCTCCTTCACAACGCGCGATGGGAGAGACATTCCTGAGCGTACTGAATGGCACAATCTCGTCTTTAAGAATTCACTCGGAGACACCGTACACAAATACGTCCATCGTGGAGATAGGATATTCGTCAGTGGGCGTATGACATATCGGAACTACGATGACAACGAAGGTGTCAAGAGGACAGTTGCAGAGGTCATCGTGAATAAGTTAGTGCTTCTTGGCGGCAAGCAGCCTGAGAAAGCGGCTGAGCCAAAGGACACATCAACCGAAGATGAATTGTTCCAATGAGACAGGTAAAAGAAGGTACTGAAGGTTGCATCACTCATAAGGCGCTTTCCGTCAAGCAGCCGTATGCCAGTTTGCTCGTTGAACCAGCATACAGGCACGAAGGTCAAGAGTACGCACGTAAGAGCATTGAAGTCCGTAGCCAGAATAGCCACTATAGAGGCGATGTTGTCATCTGCTCGACTGCAAGGCCAGCGCTCGAAGGGCTTATGACCAGTTGCTGCCTCGGAATAGTAGAACTATATGGCGTCAAGCCATTATCTGAGTTCACGGATGACGATTGGCGGCACACTTGTATCGAACCAGCGAAGCGACCAAAGGAAGGTTACGGATGGCTTATGAGGAATCCGCGCAGGGTAATCGAGTTCCCTGTCAAGGGTCAGTTAGGCCTATGGAATCTTCATCACATCGGAGAGTTAATTGAATATCCACGCATCGTTCTACTCGATGACCGAGCGTGGAAAACAATCAAATCCAAGTAAAATGCCAGTAGAGAAAGTAAAAGGTGGCTGGCGATGGGGGAAAACAGGCAAGGTTTACCCCACTCGCGAACAAGCCGAAAAACAAGCAAGGGCTGCATACGCAGCAGGTTACAGAGAAAAGAAATAATAAAGGATGAAAGAAGGGGCATTAAACTGTCCCTTTTTTCGATTTTATGTACGATTTGAAAAAATAATCCATAATAATAGTATTTTTTCTGCAAAATATTTTGGAGCAAAAAATATTCTTTATATCTTTGCACCATCAAACTACAACGGACGTGGCCGATTCCACGCAACTTAAAACCAAACAACAATGAAAAAGAATGTAATCAAGTCCGACAGACATGCAGCAATGGTCGCTAATAGGATTGAGAAGGAACTCCGCTCTGAGTTCGACTTCCTACCTGAGTTCAATATTACACGAGAGAAGTTCGGTGCATATCGCGTTATCAAATGCCGCAAAGATTCAGACTCCCTAACCAGCACGTTCGTTCGTACTGCAATAGAATGCGTAGAGAAGTATGAGTACAGCGACAAAGATAATAGCGGTGTGTTTTGGAATATCGCTGTTGAGGATGTCAATGGAGAGAGCATGCCAATATTCGAAGTTAATGTATGGTACAAGCATGAGGTAAAATAATTCAGCAGGTGGGGAGTCCGCTCCCCACTATTCACTAACTAATAAAAGTACAATCATGAAGAAGTTAACTACAAACAAAGCGGCCTACATCACCGCTTGCACGATCTACAACGACCTGCGATACGCTTTCCTTAATAGCTTCAACGTTATAGTCGAAAAAGAAGGATTGGACGCTAACAGTTCAGCGCCTATGTACAGGATATTCGTCCGTGAATCACATGGATTGTTCTTGTCGAACTACACCATCGAGAAGTGCATATCGGTTGTCACAAGGTACTCTTCCAATTACCCTGAGAATGTACATTGGTCGGTAAGAGTAGAACTCGCCAAGGATGAGGAAGGTCATCTTATAACGGAATGCGATGGCACAGGAAACAAGAAAGAGCCAGTATTCGTTGTGTCGGCCATCAGTGAGCAATCAAAAAAAGCATTTAACGACTCATTAAATATCAAGTTATGAATAACGTATATCAAATGGTCACAGACCGAATCATCGCCAGCCTCAGTCAAGGAATTATACCATGGCATCAGCCATGGCGAGGTGGCAAGGGCGCGTTCAGCTACGCAACAGGAAAAGAGTATTCTTTCATCAACCAGCTTCTTCTTGGCGGATCAGGCGAATGGATAACGTTCCAGCAGGTCAAACAGGCTGGTGGTAGCATCAAGAAGGGCGCTAAAGCCAGTATTGTTTGCTTCTATAAGAAGCATACCATCAAAGAGGTCAAGATAACCGATGAAGGAGAGAAAGAAGAGATCAAGACAATCCCTATCCTAAAGTACTTCCACGTATTCGACATCAACGATACAACGGTAGAGCCTACCTTGAATACGGGATATATCGAGGAACAGGATGCACAGAAAGATGATACAGCCGAGAGGATTGTCGCTGACTATGTAGACAGGGAGAGCCTCGAACTTATCATCGAGATATCCAAGGTGGCTTGCTATTCGCCATCGAAGGACACCGTGCGAGTCCCTTCCATCCGGCAATACGACTCAACGGATGAGTACTACAGCACACTCTTTCACGAACTCGTCCATAGCACTGGCCATAAGAAGCGCCTGAACCGCGACCTCGGAACAAGGTTCGGAACAACGAAGTATTCACGCGAAGAACTCATCGCTGAGATAGGTTCGGCAATGCTATGCAGCTACGCAGGACTTGACGATGATAAGTGCTTCCGCAATTCATGCGGCTATATTCAGGGGTGGTCGAAATACCTATCAAGCGACCCGAAAGCAATCGTCATGGCGGCCAGCCGTGCAGAGAAAGCAGCCAAGTACATTCTTAATATTAAAGACGATGAGACAGGTAACGATCAAGAGGCTTGAAAAGGTCAAGCAATATCAAGAGAAGATTGTCGCGCTACTCGATAAGATGGAAGAAAATACCTACTGGCATGATGAGCCATTCAACGCAGACAGGACAGTCCATAGCATAGTACGGGAATTCTACGTAGAGGCTTGCGAGACCAAGCGACAATACGAAGCTAAACTCAACGCATTCAAATCACTTTAATTTAACGCTGCGCTAACGGCATGACGGGCATAAAAAATGGCAATAGATAAAGATACACAATTCTTCTGTAGGTTGTCCTCCAATCCTACATTTGACGAGAGCAAGCGCTGGCGCAAGGGAGACTGCGTTATACGCGCATTCTCTATGGCAACAGGCCTGACATGGATAGATGCTTTCGACAGGCTATGCGCCCATGCGCGTAAGACCTATGACGTCCCGAATTCCGATAGCAATTACCCAAAGGTGTTCGAAGAAATGGGTCTTATAGCGAAGCAGGTCAAGGTCATCAAGGGAGAGAGCCGAATGACTGTTAAGGACTTCTGCCAGCAGCATCCGAAAGGGGCTTACATCCTTCGATGCGCGAACCATCTTACGGCTGTGGTCAACGGAGTCTGCTACGATACTTGGAATCCATCCGAGAAGTGCGTGTACAAGTACTGGGAAGCGACCCACTACGATACCGATGCCCGATACGTTCAGGAATGTATTAACGAATACCTGTAGGCTCTATGACTGAATACGAATTAGACCAGCAGTGCGAACGAACTGTATGCGACTGCAACTGTTACAAATGTCCGCTTATGGCTCGCTACATGAGAAGCGAATTAGGCTTGGACGAAAGAGATAATTACTAACCACAAAAAAATCAGAACTATGGCTACATTAGCAGATCAAGTGAGACAGAGTATCAACGTCTCAACCGAACTTCCTTTCCTTGCCGAGGATGTGTTGAAAACGCTCAAGAGCAGCGGTAGATATCGCATAATCTGCGATACTCACATTCATAAGATATCGGGATGGAGTATCCCAGCGAAGTACTTCACACCAGTATGCGAATGGGCAAGGCAAGAAGGGCTAAACGCAGGGGCATACTACAACAGCTACGGAGTACGTTCAATCGAAATAACGCTCTAACTATGATTGACAGAGAGAAAGAATTACGGCTCGCTCAGCAAGACCTGATGAAGGCTGGGCGAGCGCTATCGTCCGCAGGGCTACGGCTCTCAGGCACAGAGTTCGAAAGCGAATACCGACTCATTTGGGAAAAGGTTCGCCAGTTAAATAACCGACTTATTAACACCATCAAAAAATGACCTACGAACAATTGAAAACAATCCCCTTCCGATTCGTCAGCCATCTGTCGATGGAAGATGAGCACTGTACCGCCTACGAGAGTGAAGATGTGCGCTTAGGCTTCTGCTGTCACGTACCATTTAGAAATGGCGAGCCGAAAGGTCGTTCCTACACCCACTACCGCATCGACAACAAAGTCTATAAGACGAAGAAAAAATTTATCGAGGCGCTTGAGCAATTTGAACTATCATTAACTTAATTTGTTTTTATTATGGCTATTATTAATTCAAAACAAGCGATTGAAATCAACAGGCACATCAGCGATGGAATCGAGCAATGGGCAGACATTTGCCTTGATGCGGAGGCCAGTGGATTGGCATACTGGCTCAACTACACTCCGAAGGACTTGATGAACGCTACATACATCTTCCAGCACGTAATGTCGAACATCGGCATAAAGGCTGGTATTATAAACGAGGAGAAAGCTGTTGAGCTCGGACATATGCTACGCAAGTTAATCATCGCAGGTACGGGAGTCGACCCTTATCTTGCGGCATCTACTCTTCACCAATAACAAAAAAGATAAAAAAATGACATACGAACAACTAATAGAAAAAATGGTTGAAGCGGTAATTGAAGATTTCGACTTCGACCGAGTACACAGGATTATGGTACATCTCGACTGGAAATGGGATATTGGAGACGGGATTATGATTGTCCCCAGTAAGTACCGCATCATGAAAGAAGCGGAACGAATTCTTACCAATGTCTCAAAGCACTACGGAGAGGATACGTATTCATATTCGTGCGGTGGCTTTATAGCAGCCATAGATGGGAATGAACTTACTCTACAATTTGAGGTTACAAGTACGACAGCGTATGCTGATGACTTTACTGACAATCCTGAATCTTCAGAGAGCGAGACAGAGAGCGATGATGAAAAGATAAAGAAAGCAATCATTCGTGTTTTTACAGGAGAATCTAATTATACTTCCAAAGAAGATGCTAATAAGTATATTGCTTGGCTTAGGCAGCAAGGCAATGGGAAAAGTTGGAAACCGACTAAAGAAGAAATGGATGTTTTATATGGTTTAGCCTATATTACAAACCAATATGATGAACGCAAAGAAGAAGTTATTACTCGTCTTTATCAAGATTTAAAACGAGAATTTTTTAATGGTTCAAGTTATGAGAATATGTTTCCTACAAATACA
>AUXO011651546.1_pt1 | contig 42334 bp, 32 predicted proteins | sample 768731 | NCBI WGS metagenome assembly AUXO01 (sample SAMN02715735, study PRJNA202380) | gut metagenome | biome: sheep rumen | host: Ovis aries | place: New Zealand: Palmerston North | reverse complement strand
AGAGCCTTTATAAAGGCTCTTTTTTTTATACAAATACTTAATTATAAATAATAGTATATCATCTTGAATGGGTCTTTGATTTCTATAAAAAATGAATTATCTTCTATATTATAAGTGGCTACAACAACAGTGCTCTTTGAATATGCCCAGCTTCTCATATTAGAAAATATATATCTGTATTTTCTATCTTTCCTAATTAAAGAAGTCATAATATTAGAAAGCAATATTGAGATACTTCCATTATCTATTTGTTTAACAATATCTGGAAGCTTCTGATTAAGTTTAAGAACAGTTTGATACATTTTTCTTTGGTTGGAAATCTTCGTTGGATATGTCGCGTGCTCTATAAATTTATTTGCATCAAAGCGTAACTTTGCCTGCTTTGATGTCAAACTATCTACGGATATAAACTTACCCATATCACTTATAGTTTCATTTATTACTTTTTTCAAACTATCAAAATCTATATTCCTGTCTATTTCATATTCTTTAACATTCTGTGGAATATTAAAATATGAAATAGAATAAGTTATTATAACATTACTTCCTTTTATATCATAACCAACATAAGTTAGAAGAACATCTTCAAGAGCTACTTTAAACTTCTTAGAGTTTTTAGGTTCTGGAGAGACATCTGAAATTTTCTTGTTGTAAATAAACATTATTGCTCTTTTTCCTCCGTCTCTTTCTCAGGCTCTTTCTTTTCATAAATATCAGCAGGCTTTGCGTTTTTAATCATAACAAGATTAGATATAAGTCTATATTTTTTAAGAAGCTGGAAATCCTTTTCGTCTATTTTTGATTCAAGAGCACGCTCAAATCTTTTTATTTCAGCATCAATTTTTCTTTCAGCATCTTTAAATTCTTCAGACTTATTATAAAACTTTGGTTCAAAGAAATCATCTTCCTTAATCTTAAGTGTATAATCAGAAATCCTGTCAGAATCTGACTTCATTCCTGGTTTAAGTTCATAAATCTTTTTCTCTTTTTCATTAAGAGTTTTAGACTCACGTTCTTTAGCTAACTTGTTAGCAGTATATGCCTTCTTATCCTCAAGACCTTCTTTTGCATCCTGAAGAGCCCTTAAATAATCATCAGTATATTTAGTTTCTTTATTTTTTCTGATATCATCCCTAATCTTCTCTCTCATCAAGAAATTTTCATACTCTTGTTCAAAAGACTTGGATGTAATTCTGATTCCTTCATCTTCGGCGTTATCAATAATATTTTGAAGAGCATCCCTTACATTATCTGGGACATCCATATCATCAATCTTTTTGCTAATAAACCTAAGCTCTTTTAAATTTTTCTGAGTATCATCTTCTTTTTGAGACAATTCTTTTCTAAAAGATTTTGAAGATTCGATTGCTTCTTTAAGTTTTGCTTTATCAGCTGCAGAAATTTCTTCATATTGAGCAAGCTTACGAACAAGTTCTTTTTTGATTTTTTCTATATTGTTAAGCTTTCTCTGATATTCTCGCATCTCTGCTTCTGTATAACGAGTAGAAAAAAAACCGTACTTCTTAAATATCCTGTTTATAACAGGTTCTGAAATATCGTGATTACCAAAATAATCGCTGATTTTATCCAGGCCTTCTCTTTTTCTATGATAATCAGTATATTCGCGTGTAAGCTCTTCATATCTATTTGAACGCATGTTAGCAATTTTATTCTCGGCCGACTTTTTATATTTAAGGTATTCCTCTTTTGTCATACCAAGAACTTCTTTTGGATAAAGAGCTTTTGATTTTTCCATGTAGGTTTTAGCCACCTGATATGGTGCGAGCGTTCTTTTCCTATAATCATTAATTTCCTTGACAAGAGATTTGCCATATTTTTTCTTTAAATATTTAAGAGCGCGCTTCTGTTCAGATGAAAGCTTATACACAGTTCCAGTAAGGTCTGACGTTTTCTTTTTCTTAAGAGCTTTCTGCTCTTTCTTAACATCAGAGAAAATATCTTCTTCAAGAACAGGTTTCTCAAATTCAAAATCAACAGAATCAAAACAAAAATAAGCAACTGCTGGAGTGACCAAGTAATCGCTTGGCGTATCATCATTATAAAGATTGTATCTTAAAATACTGGCAATATCAGTCATATATGAAATTTCCTTCACTAATTAACTTTAAACCTATTGTTTAATATATTCTCTATGTCACTATATTCAATATAGGATATTCTTAAAATTTCAACATTATTTTCTTCGCAAAGTTTATTTTTTAGTTCATCATTTTGTTTTGTTTTTTCAAAAACTTCTTTTGCTTCAATATCAGAATAATTACCAAATTTTACTGGTTTAAAATGTTGCTCACCATCATATTCTATAACTAAATTATAATCAGGTAAATAAAAATCAGGTTTAAGCTTATCAAGAAATTTTAAGCTTTGCTTATTATATATATAATTTATATGTTTATTTTCTAAATATTCTCTAATCTTGTTTTCACCCTTAGAACTTTTACATTTTGGACAACTTATTTTACCAGATAAAAAATCATGTGGCGTTTTATAAAAATCCCCATGCTTATAGCAAACAATACAAACAGGAGTATATGCGTTTATATAATTAACCTTAGAATAATCAAATTCGTTATTTATTTTTTTTTTTTTCTTCGTCTATAAATTGTTGTGTGGTTTTTCTTTTTGAGCCTCCGCATATTTCACACCCCCTTCCATACAAATGCTTTGACGGTGTTTGCCAGAATTTACCATGTTTAGGACATATAATACAAACTTTGGTATTCATATCAACATATTTTACTTCGGAATAATCATATTTTATCACCGTGAACTTGTTTTGCTTTTTCAATAAATTCTTCTGTTGTTAATCTTATAGACATAAAAAAAATTCCTTTGTAAGCCGCAACTCTTACAAAGGAATTTACAATATAAAACATTGAAAATTACTTTTCAATTAACAATCTTAATCTTATTTTTGTAGGTTGCGGTCTACAATATTATCTTTAATTATTTCACTAGGAAATCCAACCTGCTTATAAATTTTAATCCTTTGTAATGAATGACGTTCACAAAACTTATTTCCAATATCATAAAAATCAAAAACAGTTGCTTTTATTTTCCCGTCTTGATTTCTTAAAGCCCTTCCAAGTGCTTGTGTTGCCTGTATATCGGAACAACCCCCACCAGCAATTATTAAAGTTCTTATAGAATTTAAACTTATACCTTCCGATAATATTCCATAACTTCCTATTAAAACTGGAATTTCTTTCCTTTCATATTTCTTAAATATGTCATCCCTGAATCCATTATCATCACGACCACTCAAAAATATGGAATTCGGAATCAACCTATTCAATTCCTCTCCGTGCTCAATATTTCTGATAAGAACAAGAACCGGCTTTTCTGATTTTTCACACAGTTCCACAATCTTGAGATTTCTATCCTCATTATGAACTATACAAATATCATTTGCAGTTGGCCAATCGGGCGTATTCCATTGTTTAATTGGAATAAAATTTATTTCCGGATAAACTATTACATTATGTTCTAGAAGCTCAGTTGCCTTGACTTCTGAAATTATGTCTCCACAAAATTGTTTGATTTTCAACCAATCAACATCATTTGTATCTGGAGTAGCTGAAAACCCAAATATGATTTTTGCCTTAGTTTTCTTAAGAAAATCCTGATATGTATTAGCTGCTGCATGGTGACACTCATCTATGATTATACAATCAAAACCTCTGTCTGACAAAGCAATCGCCATCTGAGGAGTGGACACACATACAATCTCATTATCGTATGATTTCTTGGAGCCTGTCATAAGTCCCACATCAAGGCCGTATTTTTTTGCTCTATCATAAATCTGATTTGCCAAATCAACTTTAGGTGCAACTATTATTGTCTTCAACCCTGTTAATTTGCAGAAAGCCAAAAATATCTCAGTCTTTCCTGAACTGGTTACTGCCTTTATCGTACCCTTTGTTCTTTTAAGCATCTCTTGAATAGTACGAATCTGATGTTCAACATGCTCGAACTTAGGGTTGAAATATGAACGAAGTTCCTCGTAGCTGTAATCCCTCTGATAATCAAATTGTGTTATCCTGTTATCGACTGAAGTTACACGACCCTTTATGAATGGCTGCAAATCCTTAAGCAATCCTGTGAAGAACAGAATTCCAGCTTTATTTTCATAATAGAACTTCTCAGTCTTCACTCTATCAGCTTTGAACTTACCACGAACAAATCCAGTTCTTGGGTCTTTTTTAGAGAGGAACGACTTTATATCGTTCCTCTCGCTTTGAGTCAAATCAGTTAAAACACATCTTATATTATCAAGTATTAGTTTCATATAAACTCTTCTAAATCATCAGTTATATCTGACAAATTTTCCAAAGCATACTCTATATCATAGTAACAATCTTTTAATTCTGTAATTAAGTTTGTTAATTTTTCTGTTTTTTGTGGTAAGCCTATTGATATTTTTGCACCAACTTCAGAAAATCTAATATCACTGGAATTTAGCTCTGTGCCGTCATCAAACTTAACCTCATAATCTGGGCAATTAAACTCATTAAGTCTATCAATCAATTCTTTGACTGTCATTATGCCTCCAAAGCAGAAATCATATCATTTACATCAACAGAATTCTCATCAATCTCTGCTTCAGCAATTTCATCATCAATCATTGAATCAACATCACTTCCAAGTTTGCCTAGTTTTTCCTGCCTCTGATTCTCTTCCCAAGCATCAAGAGCAGCCTGAAGCTTATCGACATTCTCAGACTCATTCTGCACAAACCTTGAAATGAAGTCTTTCTTATAGAACTTCTCTTCCCAAAGCGTAGGACAAGAATAATAGGCACCACTCTGAATTATAAGACCATAATCTTTAAGAAGTTTAAAAAGACCTGAATACTTGGCAAGACCTGCATTTGCTTCAAACACGAATTGAACACGCTTGTTTTCAGTTCCAAATCTACTCTTTATAACAGAAGCATTAAGTGTCTTGAAATCAGTTCCAAGAGCTCCTGTTTTTCCTTCCTTGTTCTTCTTAAGCTCAGCATCTGACATATCATCATTTGCTGCAGTTTCTGCAAGACGAATTGTAAGCGAAGGATTATAAAGTGTGTTTACTCCTCCGGAAGCAACCCATGGATGGTACTCATCGCCAAAATTAGTATAAAGCTTATTCGTGAAAATAAAACTTATACCAGTTCTTTCAAGTGTATTGTCAAAAGTTCTGAAGAAACGGGCAAGTTCCTGCGCCTTCTTACCCATATCGGCAGTACCACCAAGCTCACGAACACTCTGAAGGTTTGCTATGCTGTCAAGAATAACTACAATATTTTTATCTCTAAGTTTTGGATTATAGGTAACCGTGTCAACTATTTTCTTAACAAGGTATGTTACACCTTCAGTATAAACATATTGGTCAGTTTCAAGTTTTGCAGGCATGTCCTTTTCAGCGACCGTCTCAACAGCCTGATTCTTCTTGTTTGTTCTATAACACTCAAATGTTGATGCTTTAAGGATATTTACTTTCCTAATATCAACTCCAACATACTCAAGAAGTTCTCTTGAAACACCACCACCTTCTGTATCAATTATAATACCAAGGTCAATAGTCGGGTCTTTAAGAATATTACAACAGAAAAGGGATTTACCAGTTCCACTCAGTCCATCAAAGCAGGTTATTCTTCCACTTGGTATTCCAGCTCTAAGATGCTTTGAAGCTATATAATTTATAGCATAATTTCCAATATCAAACCAATGCTTTACTGGTTCAGGTTCTTTTATAGAATCTCCCATAGAAGCATTGAACAAATCCATTATATTTTCGCCAGTAGTTTCAACTTTCTTAGCCATTTTTTCTCCTTAAAAAAATAATCAGCCCCCTGGAGCAAGGGAATTCTAACAACAAAGTGCTACTGCCATTCGGCAACCCAGCTTTATTCCGCTAGGGCTGATTAAAATATTATTAGATTAATCCAGCAAGAAGTGAATCAAGCTCATCAGCTGCTGAAGGCTCGCTTGCTGTCTCTGCAGGTGCAGCAGGAATAAGCTCTTCTGTCGGCGTGAATGCTTCAGTTATAGAAGAAGCTGGAGCTGCAGCTACATATTGTTCTACAACACGAGCAGGCTTTGGTGTACCGAAGAACTTTGAAAGTCCATCATTTTCCATTGCAATCGTCTTAATGTCATCAGCTGTCTTGAAGTTTATGAGAGAGTTGTAACTCATATTCTTAGCCTTTGTAAGAATTTCAACAATCTTCTGATTATCTTCTGCAATCTTTGATGTTATAGGCTTGAACGAAGATGCATCATAATTTGTATACATTCCTTCGCCTGACTTTATAATATCAAAATCTCTTCCATCAAGAGGCCCAAAAAGGCTACCCCATTCCTTTGAGAGAATTGCATTCTTAACCTTTTCATAAATAGAGAAAGGAAGCTCATAGAATACAGGTTCTGTTGCATGGTCAGGATCATCTCTGACAATAAGTCTTACAACATATCTGGTCTTGCCTGAAATCTTCTTTGCCAAATCAACAGCATCATCAGTCTTTGTGTTATAAAGAGTTCTTGCCATCTTGCAAAGAGGGCACTCACCAGCTGTATGCATGTTTCCATCTTTATCAACTGCCGTCTGATTAAGACACTCATAAGGTTGACCATTAACCCAGTGGACTCTGTGCTCAAAGTAAGGAAGCTTTTCTCCGTTTGCCTTAATAGGCGGAAGAATCCTTACAGTTGTCTTCTGCTTTGTAGGTCTCCAGAAATTAGTCTTTTTCTCACTCTTTGAAACCTCATCAATCATGGAATTCAAATCAACAAAATCACTTAACATAGCATTTAAATCACTCATTTTTACTTTTCTCCTTTTAGTTAACTAACTATATTATAAAATACTTTGGCTTTTTTGTCAAGTATTTTTAGACATAATAAAAAACCCTAACCAGCTTTAACCAGTTAGGGTATATATAATGAAACTAATTTTATATATTTCAAAGAATTAATTCACTAAACTCACCGGTTTTTCACTGAAGTTATTTACATAATTATCTTAAAAGTTTTTAAGATTTTTGTCAAGTTTTATTTTTGCGCCAATTTTCTCTGATGCTCTTTTTCCATCTCAATCTCTTCCTGAACTTGCCGTATGTAGAATTTGAATTCATAAGGTTCGAGATTCTTAAGCTCATCCAAAGTAAATCCTTTTTTCAGAAGCCAATAATAATTACTCCTGATTATGTTCAGATTCTCCCTGCTCATAACGAAACAGGGCATCTACGTTCAAATCAACGGAGCTCCCTTCAATTTCTTTACCGCATTTTGGACAGTTTGTATTGTTTACAATATGAGTAAGACCGTTATCAAACTGGGAATATTTAAGAATGACTTCTGAATCTTTATGAGGAAGATTGTTATAGAATATAACCCAATCCTCTTTTGGAACCTCTTCACCATTAGGATTTATTATTGCTATTGTTCTTGTAAAAAGAAAATCAGCAATTCCGACATTCTTTCTTTCCCCAAGAATCCAAGACATCTCTCTTATAGTTCTTATTCTTGGAATGCCAAGCAATACAGTATAATCTGTTGCTGGAAGGTCAACTCTTATAGGTTCACGGAATGTATCTGTATTTAATTCATCAAATTTCTGTTCAGAAATCTTAATCTCATATTTGAATTCGTGACCGCAATGTGGGCATGTAATATTGAAGACAAATTTATCCGATATTGATATTTGCCTTAGATACATCATCAGATAATAGAAATCTGACACAACAAGGTCCATTGCATCAATATTTGATTTAAGGCAATTATTAAGTGCCATAATTGTAGCAGTGCCTTCGTTTATATATTTAGGCGTTGAGAGGATCTCTTCTTCTTTCATTGTAAGAGGATATATATATACATAACCTTCTCTTACGTCCTTATCGTCGCAGCTTTGATACGGAAGACCATTTGACGGAAGCTTTACTCTGTCAGCCGGAACAAATTCAAATTTTCTTGGATACTTTTCAAAGTGTTCGATTTTATAACCACTTGATACAAGTTCAGAAACTTTCTGTTCTTTTGTTTCTGATTTCTGTTCTGCTTTCTTCTCTGCCTTTGCCTCAAAAGATTCTATAGAAGGATTGCTTCCTTTTATGGCATTTAAATTTGAAATCTTGCTGATATCAATCTTTATCTCATCTTTTTTCTGTTCATTGTCCATAACTTTATGTTCCTATATAAATATAAGATTCGGCGACGAGCGAAGCGAGGAGACGATTTCGGATTGAGCTGAACGTAGTGAAGCGAAAATCCGAAACTCTCAAAACTTAGTAATAGACTAGGTGTTTGGGCAGATCCCCCAGTACCTGCCAATCTAGCTTATTATTCAATTTTCAAGGACGCCCTCCGGATTACCATCCTCCGGGGCGTCCACCCTGCTTGTCTTCTTAATTTTTATTTTTGCTACTTTCGCAATTGCTCAACTGACCTCGCGTTCTTCTTTCTATTCGCGTCTTCAATTTTCCTTGTCTTTTTTAACTTCTTAATTTTATTCTGTTTTCTTTAGTTTCTTAAGTTTTAATAAAACATTAATTATATACGACACGTAAGACTTTTAATTTTGAAATTTGCAAAAATTCTTAATTTTTAATATTTTTGCTTAAGACATATGAAACAAAAGAAGTCAAGTTAATTACAGAGGAAAAGTATGCTTTTAAATGAGAGTGGAATAAGACTACCAAAAGGAACAAAAAGCGCTACAATTTTAACGCACCGTGACTTAGATGGATTTGTTTCTGGACTTTTAGTATATAATCAATTAATAAGGCAGGGAATCCCTGCAGAAAGAATAAATATAAAATTTGTTCAGTATGGCGATAATGATATACTTGATAAGGCAACCAGAAAAAACAAGAATCAAGCAATATTATCATGTGACTTCTCTGCATTTCCAAAAATAAACATGGAAGACAGCTGGAATGGTTTTGCAAAGACATATGACAAAGAAAAAGACAGAAATTTCAGTCCTGATAAATCTGCAAGTTATGAATCTTTCAAGAAGCAGTTCATAAATTCAAAACCAAGCTTTAAAACAATTTCTGATTTCCTTAAGAAAAACAATCCGAATGCTGTTCTGTTCGCGAAGCCAAAAGACTCATCAGTAAGAATTTCATTGGAAAACTTTATTAATGGGTGGAAGTCACACAAAGGAAACGATGATGTTGCCCTTACAGATTTAGATTGGACATCTGACCATCACTCAAACGAAAAAGGCGATTTGGTTCCTGGAAAATCCGGAAAGATAGGAGCCAATTATCCTTCTGACTCAGAGCATATAGCAACTGTTGCAGCCCAAGGCTTAATGAATTGGGATGATATAGAAGCAGTATCGAGAGTAGACTCAGCCAAATATAAAAATTTGAAAGATGTTTTATCTCTTCCATCTGCTCTTGGAAGCAAAGACAGAAAGGAAAGGCTTGCTATATTAATTACTGCAATGATAGGCCCTATTGTATCAAATAATGATAGGCTTGCAGAATTAATGATCAAGCGTTCAACACCAAGTTTAATATCCATATATAATAATGCTCTTAAGATTGCAAAGCTTACAGATAACGAGCTTAAGGTTCTAAGCGAGCTTAAAAATGAAAAGCCAGATTGGAATTTAATAAACGAACTGACAAAAGACCTTCCTGAGCATGAAAAGAAAAAACTTCTTCAGAACAGAGATGAAAACAAGAAAATAAAACCTGTTCAGAGTGTTGATGCTTTAAGAAATAAAAACATCAACAACATTGAAAGAGAAAAAAAGATTGATAAATCTGATTTTAAATTCTATGGAAATATAGCAGTATTTGAATCAAGAGTAAGAACTGACCAACCATCAAGATATTTATTCGCATTCTTGGAGCATGAAGGTAAACAGCCAGCTTTCTCAATAAGAAAATTCCCTGGAATGGGAATGATTCAAGTATCATGTTCTCCGCTTCTTTCCGAAAAAGATAAAGAATCAATTGACCTAGAGGCTGTATGTAAAGATGCTATAAAAGCCGCTAAAGAAAAAGGGCTTCTAAATGACTTTACGGAAAAGCTCATTCTTCAGAAATCCGGTGGCCATAAAGCAATTTATAATTTAAGTAATCTTGGTATAGTTGGAAATATAACACCAACACCAGGAGAAAGATATAGAATTAAAGACTTAACTGATTACGAAAACAGAAGAAAAGCGCTTTATAAGAATGCAGTTTCTGAACTTACAAAGAAAAACGCAAAAGCACTTCCAAATAAAGGAAAAGAGCTGGAATCTTTAAAATCAATTAAAAGTAAGGCAAATAAAGAGGTATATGATTTCTTAGTTGATTATATAATAAGAGAGCTTAAATCTAGATATGGAAATATACAACCCAAGTTGTCAGACTTTAAGATAAAGATGGAGAATTGAAAATGACACTCAGAGAAGACATTATAAGATATAGCGGTGAAACTCTTGAAGAGGGTAAGTTTAAAAACTTCCTTATAGCAAGTCTTGTTACAGCAGCAGCAGTTGCAGCAGCAATAAAAGGAGTTCCTGCTGGTAAAGCAGCATATGAGCAGTATAAATACGCATCTGCTCAGCCTACAAGTATGAAATACATGAAGGCTGATATGAATGCAAACAGGCAAGTTGCCAATTGGAGAGGAGAGGTAACAGTTTACACTCATTATGCAGTTGGTCAGAAGCAGCCGATTCTTGATATAGATATACATATGCCAAGATATGTCAGAGCTTCAATAAGCGGAAAATCTGAAAGAACAGAGATAGCCGAAGAAATTCAAGACCAGATTCTTGAACAGCTTGATGGATATCTTGACGAAATAAAGAGAAACAGCAGCAAACTCGAAAAGTATTTCAGCAAGGATACATATATCGGAGATGTTAAGCCGCTTAAGGTTCAGATTGACTTTAAGGCAACAGATAAGGAAATCGAAGAAATTGACGACGCCAAACTGTCCGATAAAGAAAGTGCAAAAGCAGAGTTCAGTTGGCTTTCTAGAATTGTAGGACTAAATATTTCCAATGAAGTCGCAAGAAAACTTGGCATTAACAGAGAGCATGTTGACATTTTCATTAACGGTCAATCAGCAGCATTTAAAAAATAAGAGGAAATAATATGGCACTTATTACATTAAGAGAAGAAGTTTTAAAGAATTCAGGAATTTTAACCGAAGAAATATTGGAAGAGGGGTTCTTCAAGAAAGCTCTTGCTATTGCTACTGTTATTGCTGCATTGGGTGGAGCTGCATTTATTGGCCCAAAAGTAACAAAAGAAGTAAAACAGTATAAGAATGTCAAGGATGTTCCAGTTGCGACAAGATATGAAAAGGCTGATATAGAAACAAATAAAAATATCAAGAACAAAGAGTATGAGAATACTTTTAAATCAAGCTGGATTAACAAAGTTTTCGAAAAGATGAAGTATGTCAAATCTATTAAGTCTGAATATAATGACAGAAACAATCAGGCTGTTTTGAATATCTATATTGATTTTTCGTTTGAAGGCGGCGACCTTATAGAAGCACAAGATAGATTAAAAGAAGAAATCACATCAGCTTTTAATGAATATACAACATATTTAAACAATCAATATAGTAAAATAGAGGATAAAATTGGAAAAACAGAATTCAATAGAACTCCATTGAAAGTTGTCTATAATATTTCAGTTTCAGATTATATTAGAAGTTATATGAAAAAAGTCAATGTTCTTAGAACTGATGAATTAAGACGTATAGCCAAACAATATACTGGAACAGATTCTGTTGAATTTGCTTTTTAATGAAAAATAAATAATCAGCAATTTGTAAAACTCAAAGCGGTCTTCGGGCCGCTTCTTTTTTAAGTTAAATTATAGGTATGCCTGGAACAATAGTAAGTTGGATATTAAATAGAATAAGAATGTTCGGTAATAGATTTTCTGGAACATTCGGAAACTCATATAGAGTCATGTATGCTGGAACTATAGTCAAAATGACATATTCCAATTATAAACATGACCCAAATCCTTTAATCTTTGTTCTTTATTCTGGCGTAAAATATACTCATGCGCTTAATCTAAATTATTTAAATCAGCAAGAAAAACAATATATAGGAAGATTAATATACGCTCTTAGAAGAGGAAATCAAATTATTGATGGACATTCATTATATATGATTCTTAAGAGAGACGTATATTATAGTATAGTAAGGAAATGTTATAGGACATATTTTTCAAATCTTATAATGAATCCTAAAATGGTAAGTGCCGGGTTTACACCGTTAAATAGACTTGTTTATCCATATAATGACCCATTCGTTGTAGCACTTAATAGATATTTAAATAATGAAAATTTAAACTATACACAGCCAACTCAAATCTCTTATTATCCGCAAGAGTTAAGAGATAGAATAAATCTGGCAATACATAGCGTACCAATAGGAAGAGCAACAGTACCTGCTACTACTCCTGCTACCACACCAACTATCAGAAATGTTTAATCGGAGATAATATGTCAAAAAAAGTAATACTTAATAACATGTTCGGAACAGAGGGCAAGCAATATATATATATTCCTGATGAATCTGAAGACATAATAAAAGCAATTTCCTCAACATATAATTTAATATATAAATATTTTAGTGAGACATTAAATGTTGATGAATTGGAAAATTCCTTTGATAATTTAATTAATGAATTTGGCACGTTTACTGAATCTGTCTCCGGAAAAAGCTTATTGGATGATTTTAAAGTAATATCAAATAATTATGATTTAATAACAAGCACAATTAAAAATGGAGATTATAATTATAGTAATACTATAGGGTCTATACCATTTAATATAACTTATTATTCGATATTTAAATATAGTGATAATGGTAGTAAGGTAAATTATTACTTAGAAGAAGTAGATGACAATATTTATGAAATCGCATATGATGAAGAAGTTGGAAAGAATGTCTGGAGATTTAAGCCAGATAATAATTTTTTTAACCTAATGGATGCTTTTATCGGAGAATCGTGGAGAGATTCTGGAGCAACACTTGACCCTCCAGCTTGGTTTTCTGGCAAGCAAAAAGACATTGATATTGTTTCTCTTTTAACAAAAGGATACTATAAATTTAAAAATAATTATTATTATGTATTCAAAGATGAAACAGAAATAAAATATTATATATATAGTTGTGTATCTAGTAGTACAAAATATGTTAAAGTCGGAGATGGCTTCACAATAAATTTTCCAATTCCAATGCATTATGGTCTGCAGGAGAAAATGGAAGAAGCCATTAAAGAAAAAATAACTAAACAGACAACGGAATCTTTAAATTTACATGATTTTAGTTATCAATTTGGAACTACTGATGTTAAGGTTCGCTCAGTATCAGATGATGTAAATAAATATAAAAATATATTTGAATATGCAACTGGTCTTGCAAAATCATATATAGAAGAATTAAGAAAAAGCGATGCAAAAGTAACAACAAACAGTTTATATAAAGACCCATATATCTATAAACTATTTAATAAAATAGTTGGAATAACAAACGACTCTTCTGGCTTTAAATTTAACAAAAATACAAAAACAAAAATATTTGACTCTGAAAATTATGGTGCCGGAATTATAGCTTTTTTATCATCAAAAATAAGAAAGTATTCTAACGATTATTTAGCCGTAGCTAAAGACGACAAAATGAATTCTGCGTCAGAAATAAACTTGAAAAAGAGTTCACAAAAAGAAGACGCAAATATAAATAGTTATATTATAGGAAGTTTTATTAAACCTGAAGATAGAGCTAGAGTCAGAAAATCTGAAGATATCAATATAATTAATAAAGATAGCGATTGCACAGAATATTTTAATTCTTTATCTTCACTATTAAATGATAATGATGATTTAAATAAATCTTTTTATTTTTATGAAACAGCTATATATGGCGATGGAAAAGATGGTCTTGATAACAGAGCAAATGATATCCCAAGGAATGCACAAATTGAGTTCGGAGAACAAACAAACGAATTAGAGTATTGCAAACAAAAAATTGATGAATTCTGTAAAATCAGCGGTACTGTTATATCTAAATTTGTCTTTGTTTCTTTATTTGACATAAAAAAAATTGATAGCAGTGATTATAAACTAAACAATAAATATATATTACAATGTAGCAATTTTAAATATTCCATGAAATATTCAACAACAAATCAAATAATGTTGATAGATGGAGAATATTTTTATGAATATGATAAAGCATATGAGTCTCTTGGAAAGAAAGTACTATCATATTTAAATGAAATAATAAAAATATCTGGAAATTTAGGTGAAGATGAAGACAGAAATGATAAAACTGATAAAATTGCAGAAAATTTTAATAGCTATATAAAATCAAGAATATCTGACAATTATTTCACTGAAAAAGATTATTTCTATATAAACGACAATGGTATTAAAAGAGTCCCATCAAATTCATTTGTTGATATAGAATTTAGGGTTCCTGATTATTCTGAAGATGATACTAAAATAAATGTTGTTTGGATTCCAGTAACATCTGTAAGAACGCATCTAAATACTGAAAACGATGCTGATATAGTTTTTAATAAAGATAAGGGCTATAGAGAAATACATGCCGGAACTTATTTCGATTCGCTTGAACTTACAGATAATGGTGGTATAAAAGAGATAAGTTTAAACCTAAAATCTGTTAATGACATGAATCTCGAAAAAATAATATTTAATTCGTTGTCATTAGACAATAAATTAAAAGCAAAAGCCGCGTCGTCAGATAATATAGCAAGTTATTTAGATAAAATGCTGAAAGATACGGATTCTAATTTTAGAGTTAGATTCGGATACAGAGATGTTGCAACAAACGACCCGTCAAATAACGAAACAACTATAACTGACTCAAACAATTCAGATAAAGGTTTTTTAAATAGAACGAGAACATATACAAAAACAGTAAACGGTAAAGATACAACATATGTAAAGCCTGTAATGGTTTATCCATGGACATATTTTAAAATTACAGGGTTGGATTCTCGCATAAAAGACGGAGATGATACATATAGCATAAAAGGAATAAGCTCTGGGTCTTATATTTTAGACAATATGTCATTATGCGGAATCTCAACAAACTTCTCAAGAGAATCAAGTGATGAGGATTTTAGAGGAACTCCTAAAAATGTAGTTGGAAAGTTAGCAAAATGGATTACGCTTGCATCAACAGATAATAGTAAAAATAAAGACCGCGACATTACAACTGCAAGAATCTGTTTCTTAGGAGATGAACAAGGTACAATAATTACAGATTTTAACAATCTGGATGACAAGTTTGAAAGTGATTACAGATATGTTTTAAAAGGCGAAAGTTTTCTTTCTGGCGGAAATATTGAAACAATCGAAGATAAATTCTTTAATGCATCTACAAACCAGGTTTTAAACGCCAAGAATTTTAATATTACAAATGATGTTAAAATGCCAAGCGTTAAAGAAATCATGGACAGTTTAATGAAGTGGTTGCCAGATAGAGTATATTATATCGCTAAGGTCGAAAATAGAATTGCGGCTTTATATATACCATATGATACAATTTATAAAATGGGAGATTTCTTTGGAAACAATCCGTATAAGACAGAAAAAATGTCCTATCAGGTTATAGAAGCAGATGCTCATATATATAAAGACGGAGAGGATAAAGGCGATTCAAGCGAGGACGGATATTTCCATAAAGTATATTTCATAAGAATGTATTTTGAAGGCCCTGGTTTATCGGCATCAAAAGACGGAACTATACCAAATGAATATCTAAGAATATATAATTATCGCTCTCTTCAAGAACAGGTAATAGAAAATGTTGAAATATCTTCGACAAATGATTCTGAATTTGGTAATACAGTATCTTCAGTGATGTTGCTGGGAAGCGGAACGCCTGTTGTATTTACATATGATAAAGAAAGCGGTGTAACTTCTAACGAATTAACATCTGTTTCAAATGGTGATACAATAAGTCGTAATGATGTTATAGGTGGAAAAGATGAAGGTATGTATAGCTCTTGGTTTACTTCAAAATCAAAAGCTGAAATAAATCCAAAACTTGTATACAACAATTCGCAATATATTTTGAGTGATGTAAAGGGTTATGAAAATTTTGATGCAATATCATCAATGTATGAAATTGAAGCATCAAGATTCTTTACAGACCAGCAGAATAAACAATATGAGGGTGAGATAACAATATTAGGTGACCCGTTCTATTATTTTGATTCAGAAGTTCAAGCAGGAAAATATGAAATATATCTGCAAATGAATCGTGTAAAAAACATGAAAACTTATGAAATAGAAGAGTCAAAATATTCCGGTGTATATTTCATAAAAGGAATAAGGCACAATATTGATAGCACGGGAAAATATTTGACAACGCTTTCTGTGGTTAAACGAATTTTTGGTAATGATGATGGTAGTAGTAGTAAATAATTTAAAGCGGTCCTCGGACCGCTTCTTTTTTAAGATAATTGTATGGCTATATTAAAGGATTTATTAGGAAGCACCACAGGAGAATTACTTGATAATTTAACAGAAGTCGGTGATACATATATAGACCTAGAAAAAATTATTCCAGTAGTTAATGAAATGTTAACTGACCAAGCATCTGAAATGAGGAAACTCAATAGAGAGCTTGGGAGCGGCTCTAAAACAACTGCAGAGCTTAGGTCTGATTTTGCATCATTATCAAGGCAGCTTGGTGTTACAACAAGAGATATATATGAGCTTGTTAACGAAACAAGACAGTATCACCAGGGCATAAAAGAAAGCACATCATCAACGCTTCAGTTTGTTAAAGCTAGCGGCGCTTCTATTGATATAATTGGAAAGTTCTCTGCAAAATTAAATATCTTAGGTAAGACATCAAAAAGTTCGTTTGACACAATGTATACAAACATTTTGTCTGTACGCGAAGCATACGGTCTTACCGATAATCAGATAGATGATATTATTGTCTCTTTGGGAAATTATGCAACTGTTACCGGCGCATCAAGCGAACAGATGGAACGTGCGTCTATAACTCTTGCGAAATTTACATCTCAACTTACATCTGCTGGTATTGAAGCAGATAAAGTATCTGAGATAATAAATGGAATGCTTGACCCAGACAGAATGACAGATAATCTTGTTCTTATGAGCAAGATTGGTGTGTCAATCACAGATATGGTGTCGGGCAACCCAATAGAGAAACTCGAAGGAAGCGCAGATAAACTAAAACAGATTGGTCAAGAAATTTCAAATATAGCCAAAACAAATAGAATCCAAGCAAACGAAGTCGCAAAAGTATATGGGCTTACGCTTGAACAGGCGAACTTACTTGCAAATATGGACACAAGCGAGAACGCCCTTAATACGCAGAAGCAGCTAGAACAATACAGAAATGAGATGACAACATTTGTTGAGAGTATAAAATATACAGTAACAAGATTATCAGGCCTCATTTCCGGCCCTCTTGCTTATATAGGAAAAATATTTGAAACATTTGGTAATGTAATAGGAATGCTTCCTCGTGGAATAGGGGCATTAATTGTAGGTGTTACTGGTAAAAGAATATTAAATAAGATTTCTGAACATCTTGGTGATGCTGCTAAAAAATGGGGAAAAAATATAGCAGAGCCTTTAAAAGAATACATGAGCCAGGTTGATAAAAAATCAAAAAGCAAAAAATCTGACATGGATGCTCTTTCTCCAAAATTAGCGCGAGATGCAACAAATCTTGGTTTTGGATATAATTTTGCTTATAAGCAAGAAACAAAGCTTAATGAAAAACTAGCAAAAAAACGCGGCGCAAAAAAATCATCAGAGTTAGATATTGGAGAGGTAATTGAAAATTATCAGCAATACCAAAATTTCTACAATGAAATTCAAAAAGAAATAGAAAGAGCTGGCGGAGCTGGGACAATAAAAGGAAGAGCTCTTAATAAAAAATATGCAGGAATGAGCGCTGCTCTTGAAAGAGTTGGAGGTATTATAGAAAATCAGGGCGGTAAGTATGGATACAAAAAATTTACCGAAGAAGATGAATATACACAAAATATAAAAGCTTATCAAAGAGCTTCAAAGAAAGAAGAAAAAGAAGCGGCAAGTATAACATTAATTGATGATTTCCTTACAAAGCAAGAAGTAAATACCGGCTTTTTAAAAGACATGAATAGCGAAGCTATTCAACAAATGGCTGAAGTACTGAGTATCGGGGATTATAGTTCGCCAATTGAAGCTCTTAAAGCTCTTGAAGAATTCTTGGGCAACTCTAATCTTAAAGCTGCGAAAGAAGGTGTTAAAGGTGTAACACAAAAAATAGATGATTTAGGTGATGAAGCAAAACAAGATACTAAATTCATAGAAGATGCCTCAGAATCATTGAAAGAACTTGGTAAATCGGCGCAAGGCGCAAAACTTGGGTTAGGCAATAGAATGCTTACCTTACTTGAGGGAGTCGGTCCATTTATAAGAAATAATTTAAAGAAAGTAATAGGTGCTGGCATAGGTGGTTTAGGGATTGGAATTCTATCTGCAATTGGCAAAAATGAAAAAATACAAGAAAGTTTATCTGGCGTAAAAGAAAGTATTTCCGGCGTGTTTAGTACACTTGTTGAAAGTATATCTCCTGCTATAGAAGCTGTAAGTAATTGGATAAATGCTGCAATTAATTGGCTTAAACCAAAAATTGATGCAGTTGCTGAATTTATGGGAAAAATAGCTTCATGGTTTGGAGGTAAAGTATCAAAGTCTGTTGAAAGTATTGAAAAATCCGTTTCTGCAATTGAGGATACATATAAACAAGAAGACCTCAAGACAATGGTTGGCGGTGCTGCTGTATTTAATAGTGAAACAAATGAACTTCTTGCCAAACTTGACGATATTTACTATAAAGTAGTTGATGTGACTAAAAAACAGGATGTGGCCGCAGAAGCAGCAGTTGCTGGATATATCAGCGGGGGAGCTAAATGAGTAGCATAATAAATTATTCAAACAATTACTCAAAATATATTGAAAAGCTTAAGTTTGAAAAAAGTCAAAAAGCTTTTCAGCAAATGGTGAATTCTACTCAAGAGAACAAATCTGGAAAAATTTTATTTGAAGAAAACTATTCAGATAAAAAAGTTGTCTCAGCTGCTTCTGCATATGGTACAGACTCAACTAAAGATTATGGCAAGCTTGATTATGAAGATTCTGATAATCATTATAAGAACTCTAAAAAAATAGAAAGCAACGAAGCATACATAAACCAGAAAGAATATGATGCCATATCAACAAGAGTGGATATTAAAAACCCAGAAAAAATAAAAAACGATATTTCCAGGGTGGAATTTGACTCATCTGACTTTTCAGTAAAAACAAACTTTGAGAATACTGAAGAAAGTAAAAGCGGTGATAAGATATCTGCTGTAACAATTAACGAAGAAAGAGACGGTAAAAAAGCAGAGTTTGAAACAACAATTGAAAACAAGAATGGTCTAGAAATAAATCATGAAAGAATTGAGACGGCCAAAAACAATGACAATAATATTGAAATTGAGTACAGTCCATCAGAAAAAGATTTAAATAATATTTCAAACGCCTCTTTAGACTCTCAGAAAAATAGAGATGACCTTATTTTCTCAATTAAAGAAGAAAAGAAGGCAAGAAAGCTTTTTTCCCAAAGAGCTTCTTCTGGTAATAAATTGGAAGGAGAATTTCAACATCTTACTGCAGGTCCTAAAAAAACAGAAGTAACAAATCTAAATAGACAGTCTCCAAATTTCTCGCATGATAAAGCATGGGAGCAGGATTACTATATTAGTAATGCAGCAGAATATAAATATTATCCGTTTGGCTCATATTCAGAAATAAATTCAACTCAGTCAAACGCCATAACTGATGCGTTTCATACCATAACAAATGCATCTAACTGGAGCACCCCAGGAAAAGCTATAGTAAGCTCATTAAAAGTCGCAACAGATGTAATCGACATGATTAATCTTGTTGGCCCATCTAGAAATATCTATAATAGTAATACTGCTAATAATTTAAGATGGGACTTAAAGATTGCTTCAGAAGAATTAAATAGCGAAAAAGACGAAATCAACGGAGCTATAAGCTATTCTTATAAAAAGACAGTCAATGATACCAATGGTAATAAAAAATCTATATGGGGAAGAAGCATTGATATCACTGACGCCTCTTTAGAAAAAGAAAAAGATGACGTCTCTATAAATGAAAAACTAAAGTCTCAGTCTGAAGATGAAGATGGTAATTTGGCTGATGGCAGTGTTAAAAATGAGCAAAAGCAACTTCCAGGTATATTATCAAATGAAGAAGAAACTTTGCCACTAGCTGATTATGAACCAGACAAAGACGGCATCTCTATTGATGAAAAATTAAAGTCTCAATTTAATGATGATGATGGTAATTTAGCTGAAAATAATGGTAAAGATGATAAAAAGGAAATAGACGGAGACTTTAAAAATGGCGATGCTTCTGTCTATGGAATTACAGATTTTACACTTGGATTTAAGGGCCTTGTAATTAATGATAAAGACGACATCTCTATTGATGAAAAATTAAAGTCTCAATTTAATGATGATGCTGATGGTAATTTAGCTGAGAATAATACTAAAGATACAACAATCATCGGAGAAGAAACTAAATTAAGTGAAGAAGAAGCTAAATATCAGCCTGATGTAACAAAAGGAAATTTTGCATATATATCGTCAGAAGATTCAGAATCTAATAGATGGTTTGATGATTATGGGTATCTTGGAAAAATATATGTAATTCCTCCATACAAGCAGCTTGCAAATACAAAGCCCGAATCAAATAACGACGGAGATGAAACAAGCAATAATGTTGATGTCGCATTTAGAATACCTCTTCAAAATAATCTGCAGTTTGAACAAATATCAAGAGCCGCAGCATATAATGCAATTCAATTCTTTGGAAGAATTGGAGATGTTCAGCAATACTCCAGAACTGGTTCGCTTGATTTAATCAATCTTACTACAAAGTATTTTGTTGAAGACGAAGACGGTTCTAGCGGGAAATTTACAATGGCTAATTTACAAGACATCGAAATGATGTATAGGTCATTAGTGCTTCCTATTGAAAGTTCTGCAAATTATTTAAGCGGTGATAGCGCGAACTCTGCTTATTACTATTTTACTAGACCGCCTTTAATTAATATAGTATTAAATAATGATGGTGTTAATGATGGAGTGCCAGGAAGAAACAACATTACAGATAAAATCACTGAAGTTTATAATAATTTATTTACAGAAATAAAAAGTAATTATAATGAAGGCAGCGGTAAGATTGAACATAATATATTCTATAAAAACTTTGTTGTTACAAATGTCACAATAGACAAAAACGATAATGAATATAATTATTATGTTGATTTTGGCAAGAAGAAATATTATGATAAAATGGGATTCACCGTAACACTTACCATACTTGAAATAGATGAAAACTATCTTGGAAGCATATCATCATTCAATAACTATTATAATACACTTAAGTCACGCAATTTATTATTAACACCAGGAGCATGATAATATATGTTTAATAAATACGATTATAAAATTGACAGCACGTTTATAAACATAGATGGGATAAAAGCCACAGCTAAAGACCCAGAAAAATGCCGCTATTATATTATTCCGATGATATATGAATTCAGACCTGATCTTATAGCATACAGCTTATATAATGATGTATCTATGGCAGATTATATCGCAATATTAAATGACATAGATAATACTCCTGATGGTTTTTATAGAGGAAGAAAAATCAGGATATTAAAAGAAGAATATAAGGATTTGGTATGTTAGAAGACCAGGTATTTGGCATTTACAAAGCTATCGTAACAGATGTAAGCTGCTTCGAGCAAACAGGAAAAATAAGAACAAGAATCTCAGCATTTAATGGCGGAGGCGTACCTAAAAATTTAATAGATGGGTATGATTCTGACACATATGCAGATGTATCATCAAGAGATACGCTTACAGATATAATGCTTCCATTTGGCGGTGGTTATGATTATGGAATGTTTAAACTTCCGCAAGTCAATTCTGTAGGGTTAGTTGCTTTTATAGATGGGTCAAGAACTTCTCCAATCTGGATAGGTGCCACAGCTAATACAATTTTCAATATCGAAAACGAGCTTGTTCAATCTGACTTGCCTTCCGATAGAAACAATAATAGACCTGCAAAATATTATGATGATTCTGAAGGACGTTCTGTATTTAATTTTGATGATTCAAATGCTTTTATAATTAAAACCAAGAAAAACGAGCTTGTGGATTTAAAAGATTATGAAACAATGAACTGGGAAAACAACCCGGTGGAAAACTCGTTCATTCTTAGTTCGGCAAAAGCAAGCATTTATCACAGGATAGACGAAGATACATATCAGGAATTTGTATTAAGCAATGATTCTCAGAATGATACAGGTTCAATTGAAATGGCCTATGTCATTGACGAAGAAACATTTAAAAGAATAACCGTAAACGACGAGTCAATCACAATAAGAAATAAAAACGGAGACGCAGAAGCCAAAATAGTTCTTGGGAATGATGGAACAATATATATAAATTCTTTCGAGGATAATATTGGTAACAAGCAAACCGGTAGCAGAATTGAAACGAATATTGCGCTTTCACCGGCATCTATAGAAATAAAAGCAGGCCATTCAAACATAAAAATGGCACGCAATGTTGATGAAGACAATGAGAAAATGACAATTACGGCAAGTAAAATACAAATAGTAGCCAATGATATCTCACTCGGTTCTTCAGGTTATAGTTTTGTTGTATCTCCAAATTCAGGGCTTAATTTTACGCTTGAAGACGGTTCAATGTTAACAACAGCAAATCACATTAGGGTATAAAAAATGGACAGTAAATCTTTAATTAATGAGACGCTTAAATATTTAGAGACTGATGAAAACAAGCAGCCCAAATATAGATTTGAAATTTATAAGAGCGGAATATCAAATTATTATAAAGAGCAAATAGGAGCGCTTTCTCGTGGGTTAATAAATCTTGAAAAAGAAGAAGAGGGCGCTATTCCTGTAACTGTCTATACAATAAGTGATGTTTTTGACACAATAGGTGATGTTAAAAACGATGTTCTTGGTACTATAAGTGCATTACCAGAAACTCTTGATAAAATAAAAATGTCTCTTAAGCAGCTCGGCTATACTGCTCTTGATACAGCAATAGACACATTGAAAAATGCTGTTGTGCCTATTGAGGTTGTGCAAACGATAAACGATGTGTATAGAGTTGCAAGACCGCTCGTAGAAAAAATTGTAGATATCGCATCTATAATGTTCTATTATGAATCTGCCGCAAAAGTTACGCAAGATATACTTCAATACTTATCAAGACTGGCTGTTTCAACTGCAAAAAACTTTCTTGATAAATTATGGGGCATATTTCTCGATACACCTGTATTTGCAATATATGAAAATGGCGATACTTTAAATCTATCAGGTGCATATGCTGCATTTGCAGATGCGGCAAACAGCTTAATAGACGAGCTCGCAAATAACACGAGCGCCTTCTCTGAAATAATGTCATATGCAAATGGCTCTGACACAAAAACATATGAGCCGAAATATGGAGAACTTGGAATAAGTGTTACAGAAGATATTGTTGATGTATATTCTGATATAAACACGAGGAAAATCTATATTTCAACAAATACAGAAAATGGCAGCAAGGTTTATTTTGTTGAAAGTAACTACTCAGCATCTGAATTTTTCTCAACAACAGATACTATACAGAAAATATTCTGTTATGATAATGAAGTTTTTTACATAACAAATAATAATACTGTAAAGCAAATTTATACAAAAACAGAATCTCAGACAACGTTGGAACTAAACAATGCCATATTTAAAGTAATTAATTCCAACCCTGTTTTACTATACAATAGTAACGATAATCGCCTCTATAATCCTTTAAGCAGCACTCCAATATTAGAAATTGGGAATGTAAGTTTTCACACATATAGTGCTGATAATGATATAATTTATTTTGTTGTCAATAATCTTGGTATAAATAAATTAAAGGCGGTATCAAAAAATTCTTCCGGCGCCTATATTCAAGAAGAGTTAAGTAATATAAGCGGCACAATTTATGGAATAAGTTATTTTGACGGCATGCTATATGTTGTTCTTAAAGAAAACAATAAATTCTATATTTCAAAAATAAGTGCAGGCTTGTCATTTAACAGAACAGAATATGTAAATAAGCCAGAGAATAACATAATTTGGATAGATGATACATACGCTACTAATAATTCCGGCATTTATACGCATAATGGAAATAATCTTACGTATGTAACACCGGCACCAAGTTTTATAAATTGCGTTACAAGAAAGACATATGAAAATAACGATTACTTTGTATGCTCTGGTGGGACACGAATATATGTAACTAAAATAGCAGAAAATAATGGTTCTATAAGTTACAAATGGAATGAAAAGCAGCTCATAGCAAATACCAGCTCAGATAATGACATAGAGATACCAGATAATATTGCCGGACTTAAGTGGTATTCGAGCAGTATATATGGAGATTTCTTTTTCGCGTACTCGCAAGAAAATATTTATGTATTTGGACCAGACAAGATAGATAATATTTTTAATGTTGAAAATCCAGACGAACCGGAACTGCTTGTTTATAAAGAATTTAAATCTTTTGAAAGTTGGTTTGACAAAGAGCCAGACCCAAAAAATCAGTCAATAGAATATTCCTCAAAACTCTCGATAGAAGACCATTGTGTTATCACATCAATGAATATTATAGATGGGCAAATTTATATAGCACTATTTAGCCCAAAATCAGTTCAGGGTGGAAATTCAATTAAGTGCGGAGTATATAAAGCTGATATAGGCAGAGCGCTGAATGGCGATTATACAATTAGTATAGATTATGACTCTCCCGTGTTTTATACAGATTCTAAAACAAAGATTTATTCATTCTTGAATATTTATGGCTCATGGTTGTATACAGATGGAAAAAAACTTTATAATGCTGCAAATAATTCGGAAACAGACTTAAAAATAGACTCAAAAGAAATTTCAGATAGAGCTTTATTTATAACAATCGAAAACGACAATAAAGTAATTTATACGGCAAAGTCTAGAATGAATTCCATATCTAACGAACAATATGGGAAAATTACAACGCTTGTAAATTACGAAGTGTCTCAACTTCCTACAGGAATAACCTCTCCGCAGATAGCATCAACCAGAAACACGTTGATGTTCTCTGATTATAACTATGTCTATAATATAGTAAATAACGGAGAAGATGAAATTAACTATGAGCTTTTCCAAATTTGTTATAAAAAATCATCTTATGATTATAGGCTTATTCAAAGCTGCGATTCTGTATTTATAGTAAGTAAAAATTCATTAAAGAAAGTTCCTCTCTATTCATCATTAACCAGCTCGATTTATGGATGCGGATATTATACCGATACAACATTAAATAAATGGTGTGGCGCTGCGCCATATTATTTTGCCAGCAACGTTTTAAACGAAAAGAAAAATGCAAAGCAGAGAGAAATTTTCATACTATCATTTAGAGAAAATTTTAAAGTAGAACTTACAAAACTACTTAAAAATATTCCAGATGCATTTATAAAATATACTCAAAGTAAACTCGTTGAAGAGCTCAGGAAGCTTGGAATAAGAATCCCTTCAGATGATGGCCAAATTACAGAGCTTATACTAAATTCAGTTGCATCAACAACGGCCAATTCTATGGGAATGTATGTACAACAAAAGTTCTTTGAGAAATTAAGCGATGAAACAACATATGAGGCTTTTGCAACACAAGTTTATAATACGTGCGTAGCAGACCAGACTAATAATATGACTGAAGATTTTTACAAAATCTTTGAAGAGCTTTATTATTCAACAGTCGCAGATGTTATATCAGAACGCGACTTTGGCTCTGGCGGCATAAGGAATTCTCTGCTTAGATATTATCAGAACCATAAGGGTGAATGGGCTGAATCAATGACTGAGCTGATAGATGTTGATTTTGTAAAGCCTGAAGACTATGAAGAACCGCTTAATACAACGTGGTTGGTAGATAAGAAAACTTATAGATTTTCTTATCCAGATGGCAGATATAAATTTGAATATATTCCTGACCCAAGTAGCAAATTCCTCAATAAAAATATAATCAGCGGATATTATTATTCAGGAGACGATGAAATAAGCGAAGGATTTTATGAAGACCCCGAGCATACTATAGAAATTGACCATAGAAGCAAGGTTGATAATAATTATGTAGATTCAGATGGAAACATAATCTGCTATGGTAATGGAGAAGACGAATATTTCAAATACAAACTGGATAATTATGTTCCAACAGAAGATACTCAAATTATAGAAGGCAAAAAATATTATAAAAAGACAAAGCCTGGAAATGAACAGTTTATCTATGTTGTTACCGAGGATACGTATGAGCATGATAATAAGCCATACTATAAAAACGTAATAGAGCCTTCTACTGATACAAGTGTTGTAAGCGGAAGAAAGTATTATGTTGTAACTGGTGGCGAATATGAATATATATTAAAAGGCTCTTCCGGCGAAATCAGTCCCGGAATATTACCGGCAGCTTCTTACTTTATAAAGCAAGAGTATGTTCTTACAGAAGATACCGAGATTGATGAAAACAAGACATATTATGTAGAAGATTATTCAGCCGTATCTGGAGAATTAGATACTGGAACGCAGTATTATGAAAGAAAGTATGTTCTTACAGAAGATACCGAGATTGATGAAAACAAGACATATTATGAATACATAGATTTAACAGCATTTAGCGGGGATAATCTGTTTAGAAAATATGTCTCAGGAGATTCAGGACAAAGGTATTCTGCTAATTATAAGCAGCTTGGATTCGGCGATTATAAATTCAACGGAAGTTACTATATCTATGACCCAAATATAGAAGACACAAGATATGATGTAAAGTTTACTTCCGATGAGAACGGTCAATACATTTTGACAGGCGGCCACTATGAATATGGTCCAAGCTCTACCGGTTCTAAATATTCTGTGTCTAGTGTAAAGCAGGCATCATCAGAAATAGACCCAGATGAAACATATTATACATATAATGGTTCAGAATATGTAATTGCAGATAATGTTGATGAACAATACGGACCGTATTATTATGTAGATGGATTTGTTGAAGATGCAAACGGATATTATGTGCAGAGTACAATATCCTCAAGTGAAAATTCGTTTACAGTCGTAACAACTCCAATATTAAACAATCTCTCTTCATATTTTGAACTTGTATATAGTCCGGTCGCTAATACTACTGGTATTACATCATTATTTGTGAAAAATTATCTAGCAGTAGATGACCCAATAGAAGAAGATTTAGATACATATTTTGAGAAAGGTACATCATATATACCAGCTGACGACTTGACATATGTATATAATGGAGATGGCTCAGTCTATGGCGTAAAGAATGATAGGAACCTCTATGAATTATCATATACAGAAAAAACTACTACACAAGTATTAGTTCCATCTGGCTCTCCTGTAGAAAAAGGGTGGTATGACAATAAATCATTTGAGCAGGTTGCTTCAGGCTCTTTCGATAATCCACATTCTGATGGACTTTACGAGAGACAGCCAAACGGTATAGGTGAAGTAACAGAGACAACTGGTTCTCCTGTAGAAAATGGATGGTATGAAAGCACACCAGCATATTCAACAACATACGATGATGGAAAAGTTTATATAGATTTATCAGCCACAAAGTATGAAAGTAATTTTGATGCTGAAGATGAAAACTGGCATGATGGATTCTATCTTGATGTTTTAGCGGCAAAGTCACATGTAACATCAGAAGACTTAGAAACAGCAAAGACTCAGGCAATTGAGGCTTTAAATGAAGTAAGCTATAGTCCTTATCCATCAGATGAATGGCAGATGCTGATTACAATGGCAGTAACAGAGTATTATATTCCAATTCAAGGAGAGCAATTCAGGCAGATAGTCCTTAACTCTGATATGTATCCTATACAGTGGGATGAGCTTCCAGCCAGAATCAACCATAGATCATTTGACTACGCCCTTTCTGCATTACTCTATGCAATAAAGCAGAGGCTGTTAACCAACATTACAATTCTTGTAGACGGAGGTAAAGTAAAATGTTATTCTTGTGTTGATGCTTCTACAGTAATCAAAAAGATTGTAGATAGAAATGCAGTAATCTGGAACAATCAATTAAGATTTGCAAAGTCTAAAGTGAGAGCTGCTACAACTGTTGATGAAGTTAAAAAAGCATTCACAATGATTGAAGCATATGATGAAACGCGTTCAATACTTCGTGAAATTCTTGTAAGACAGTCAAGGCTATATGCAAGCTATATAGACAGGCTTATTGAAGTGCAGATTATAAATGATAACGATACAGAGGTTATGATGTAATGACCGATAAAGAAATTCTTGAATATAGTAAACAAATTATTGATGCTAAAACTGAAATAGAGAACTCTGAGGCTACAGAACCTGATATAGAAGACCAAATCAGAAACAAATTTTCAGAGGACTCTATTAACAGGGCAAGATTTATAGACTCAACAGTAATAATTGGCGGTGCCACCAAAGAATTCAGAAATGTATTTGGTGTGGATGCGCCTCATTATGAACTTAACAAAGATTGTTATTTTGCCATTGATAAAAACAACAATAATGAATATGATATGGACGAAAAAAACGATGAAAGAGTTCCTGTTGATGACCCAATGAATGATAATCAAAGGTCAAAAACCTTTGTTGATTGTTGGGACATGATAAATGCAGCAAAATTTGATTCTACTTCTACTATAAAAGATTTTGAGGGCGGAAGCACAAAGCCACCTGTAGAGAGACAGAGATTCTTTGTAGATAGCAAAAAAGCAGATAAAGGCTCTCCAGCTCATAACCCAATTTGCCCTCCTGGGTATGACCATTGGGCTGGAAGCGCTGTTTATAGTTATATATGTAAAAATTTTGATTTGACAGAGCCAATCATTTATAAAATATTATCTGCGCCTTCAAACAATACAATACCTAGAAGTTTTATACTCGGTCCATTTGACGGTAACAACACATTTGATTATAATATAGATGAATCTGGTAAAATAACTAAAAACAATTTTGTTTATAATTATACTAATGATTCAAATATGTTTAAAGCATATAATGACCCGCAATTCAGGCTTCAAAAAGATGGATGTAGCCCAGCGGATGAGCATCCGATAAAATGGTTTGAAATTACAATTCCCGTTACGAGTATAAAGCAAAATGGAAAATATTATTATAACTATGATTGGACCGGCACACCATTTGAAATAAGCAGGACACCTATTTCTTCTTTCAGAATTGTTACAGCAAAAAGAGAACAGCTTAATGAAGGATACTCAATATTTTGTTTAGACCTATCACAGCTTAATAGCCTTCAATATTCCGGTAAATCATATAAAAGCTCTCAAAATATAAGATTCTGTGTTCATATAATTTACAAGAAAACAAACAAGCTTGATAATGGTAAAAACGAAACCCAAAATAGAAAATTCCTTTGGTGGAGCTGGTCAAAAGAGATAAAGCACAGATATAATGTTTACTTTGAGCCAATAAGCGGAAACCTTCCAAATGGTGTTAAAGAAAAGTTTGCAAGTTTTGTAAGAAACATGGAAGATGACTGTTTGTTCTATTACAATTTAGCGAGCGAAAGAGAAGTTGAGACAGACATTCCGGATTTGAATGAGTCTTTTTCAAAAATGCAGACGCTTCGTAATGCTGCGAACAGTTTCATTAAAACAAGCTCTGTTCTGCCCGTATTAAAATTAAACAGATGGAATGATTTTATTAATGCTTTAAGAGACAGAGTGGCGTATGACATTTATAAAAATGTCGAAGATTTTTCTAGCTCTTCAGATATAAACTATTTTCCTGGAGATGTTGTTCTGTATTCAACTAATCCTAATAACCTTAAAGATTTGTACTATTGTAAAACCAGAACCACTGGCGGCACGTTTAACTCGTCCGAATGGTCAAAGGTTTTTTCTGTGACTACTTCTGTGACTACTGGTGAAACAGAAATACAATATATGGGCAAAACCACCTATATAACAAAATGGGAAAGCAAGTACGTTCCTGGCTGGCCAAAATGGTTAAGAAGACTTTTTAAATGGTGGTCAGAGCCTGTATACGGAGACTTTGATAAAGTTATAATCAATAGCACGCAAGTAAAAAGAAATATTGAGTACACAACTAAACATGAATACATAAGTGGTGAATCTGCTTATTTAGGCCCAAGTCACGGAGACTTAACAAAATTATCGCATGGGAATATGACAACACCAAGAATGTTAGTTGAAGGTGATATTGGTGTACCAAGTATTTTATCTGAAACTGACAAAGCGTACTTAAAATCCAAAGGGGTTATTTATCAAATAAGCGGAATTTGGTATATAAAGTTCTCTGATGGAGTGATTTATCCTACAAACTCAAATAGTAAAATCGAAGTAGTTTATCGCACCACAACTGAAGAAAGGCCGCCATACAATAATGTAGCAAGAGCCCAAGAAATTAATACCTATCTTTCTTCCAATCCTGGTTTATATTATAATGCTTTTATAACATTAAGCGACAGAATAAACAAAAGAACAGGCACACTAAGAAAGCTTTGTACAATTATTGAATCTGCGAATATAAATGCACAAATGGCAGAACAAAGGAAGAGAAATATAGCTAATTTGTTTGGTTATGTAAATGCATATGAAATAACTGGTGGATTTGGCAGCAAAGTAGCAACAATAAAACTTGCCAGTTGGGAACCATATACATCTGCATATGCCAATCTTGAAAGAATGGGTACTGTATATTTGCTTGCAGATAATACGGAAGTAAAGACACTGAAAGCATCAGATATAGCATCAATGTTTAATACTCCTGATATTGTGACAAAAGGCGCAGAAAAGATAGAAAAATCTTTTTTCTCTAAAAATTATGTCAAAACAATAATAACAGAAATCATAGATATGGTAAGTGACACTCAATATACATATGAGCTTACAAAAGATTTATCAATTGATAATACTAAAACATATTATGTTTATGATGACCAAACCATGGAATATAGCGAAGCAGAAGCAAGCGACCTAAATGATGAAAATATCGGAAATCTTTATGAAAGAACAGGGGTAAGTTCCGGTCCGGTATTTAACGTAACTTTACAAGATGAAATACCTGACAGTTTTAGAGGAAGAAATCCAAGACTTGTAAAGGTTTATTAAAAAGAGAAAGCCCAGCTAAATTAGCTGGGCTTCATTAATATATATAATCAGTTTCAAAGAACTTCGTTCACGATTTTTGCCATATCATCAGATATTGTTTCATAAAGAACTTCATTATCAATGAAGTCCTCAAGGATTATATCATGCTCTTGGCAGAGCTGATTAAGCTCAAAAAGAGCTGTAGAGAAAGCAATTGATACTCCGGATTTATCCATTTCTCTAAAGGCTCTTTTATTTGCAAGTAAAGCGTCATAGCTCTCTTTCAGGTATTTGTGCACATCATAAGCCAAAATACGCGCAGCGGCCTTGGTCATAGTCTCTTCATTCAGACATTTGTTCTCATAGACCTTGAGAGCATTCATAGCCTTCTTCAATGGAGCAACATAAGCTCCGTCCATTTCATTTATAACAGATTCGATTCTTTTTGAACCGACAAAAACGCCACTTAAATCGTCAACGCATTCAAGAATGGCATCAAGTTCTTTTTGTTCTTTAATGGTATTTCTACCGTTTTTTTCTATGTCTAAGATTTCTCTGATAGTTGTCATCTATTGACTCCTTAAAATTATCTTTACACTATAAGGAAAGTTAGAATACAAGGTTATAAGAAACCCCAAAAATCATTGATTTATCATTAAATACAGAAAACTCGCCGGATACATATCCTAACCAAACTTTATAGCCTGCATTAAATTTAAAACCAAATGTAGGCACTGAGGTAAAGTCAGTTCTTAAAAGGGCACTACCACCAATTAGAATTCTTTGGTTATTAAGTTTTTCTATAATCTTATTTGAATTTTTAAGTTCCTTCTCCGCCTTTTCCAATAATTTATATACGTCTTCAAGCTCAGACTTAGCAGATTTAAGTTGCTCAATCAATTTTTCATTTGAATCGGTGAGCGAGTTTACCTGTTCATTAAGGGAAGATATTGTTTCGTCTGCTCGCTTTAAAAGTTCTGTACTTTCCTGAAGAGCATCATAAACTTCATAAAATTCTTCTTCTGTAAACGTTCGTGCAAATGCCGGAGCAATCAAAAGTAATACCAAAATAATTATAATAATTTTTTTCATCTTTTGTATTTCTCCAAAATAGACTCGTTTTTTTCAATTTGAGATTTAATATCTTCAGAAACGGTTTCGGACTTTTTTACTTCCTCTTTTGCTTTTTCAACAACTTTTTCAGCTTCAGAAATGGTATTGTTAATGTCCTCAATCTCCTTCTTTACGTCTTTTTTTTCGTCTTCGATGTCGTTGATTACTTCTTCGTTTTTCTTGGTTTGCTTGTTTGCCTTGCCTTTTCTTATACCTAAAATAGCAAGTATAGCTGTTCCAACCCCGATCAAAATCCATACCAAAACGTCTTTTGCTTTAACCCAGAATTCTTTGAATGTCATTGATTTTCTCCTATCCAAGCATAAATTAACTTGATTTTTAGGTAAGATAATATTAGGAAAATACTATGGCACCAAAAATTAAGGGTATAAGTTTTAAACAAAACAATGGTTTTGATATTTCTTCAGACAATCAGCTTCTTCTTGAAAGAGTTGGAAGAATTATCATGACCTATAAAACAGAAAGAGTTAACAATCCCGAATTTGGCAGCTTGCTTGAAACCTGGCTTTTTGAAAGGGGAAATGTATTACCCCAGCACGTTGAAAACAGTTTAATTAGAGATATTGAATACTATGAACCAAGAGTCAGAGTTTTAAGAGCTTCTGTGACTTATACAAGATTAGAAGCAAATATATATATCACGCTTCAAGTAAGAGATACGCTTGATGTGCTTACATTTAATGAATATATTTCTCTCTAGGAGTTTATAAATGAATATAAAATACGAAACAGGTAACATAATAAGAGACAGCTCAGACTTTGATAGGTTCAAATTTCCTGCAGAACTTCCCACAGAAGAATGGAAAGGCAATGAGGCACGCTCTTATACCAATTACATAAGACCAGTTGCAAACCTTTTTGAAAACGACAGAGAAAACCTAGGTTTTGCAAAAGACCTTTATAAAAGCTGGCTATATGTTAAAAACTCCTTAATTGAGGGTTGCACTGTAGTTAAAACCACGATAAACAATGAAAATTACTACGAAATCCAGCATGGAGCTTTCGTAAACGGCGGAAAAATTTATTACATTTTTCCAGCTTGTGAGGCACTTGCAAAACAGATTTCAAATGAATATCAGAACGCAGGAAATCCAGAAGACATAAGATTAAAAATCACTTATGATTACGAAACAAACAATTATACTTATTTGTATATAGATAGCGGGTTTGAGCCTCATACAGACAATGCTGAAACAGCTGTAAGTTTAATTAATAAATTGATAACAGCTCTCGAAATTTCTCCAGCAATAGAAGACCATATAGTTCTGCCTATATTTAAAAATACAAATTCAACAACCATCTATTTTAATGGAACTTCTGTTGTATCTGGAGCCCCAGTTGGAGACAATAATACAATAATAGCCACAATAGCCAACGGTATTATTACACAGTCTTCTGTCGTATCAACAATCGAAGGGGCCAGGATAGAAGATGGGACAATAGGCAATTCCAAAATCTTAAACAACAATATAACTCTTGGAACTACAGTAATAAATCTTGGAGAAACAAAGAAAAAAATAGAAGGCCTTGATTCTATAAACAATGTATGGCCAAATGGAAATGGCGCTATTACACTTTCATACAAAACTGGGGATTCAGTAACCACAAAACTTACAGTTCCAAATGGCGTAGACTATACGCTTGGAAATGCGGCGACAAAAACATTTGATACAGACAGAAGGTTAACTGCAAACGAGAACCTGCCGACTAATTCTGCTGTTAAAGGTTACATTGAAGATTTACTCAATGACGCAGAGTTTACAGGAAAAGCAACATTTGATGATGGAATCGAAGTAGTAAACAGCCTGATAAACACAAGTGGAAAAATCAACGTAACAAATACCGCTGATGCATCTGGCACGTCTTCATCTCTCTCTGGAAATGCTTCAATTGTTACAAAGGGTGGAATTGAGGCAGATGGAAATATTTATTCTAAAAACAATATTGTCGGCCTTAATGCTGGAACATATTCAAAGAGGGAATTAAAGGAAAATATAAAAGAATTTACAGATTCAGCAACTGACTTAATTAATACTGTTGATATTGTAAGCTATAATTATAAATCTGATGCCGATAAGAATTATAAAATAGGTTTTATTGCTGATGATACCCATGAATATTTTGCAACAAAAGAGCATAATATAATGGACCAGTCAAACTGCATAGGTATTCTTTTAAAAGCCATACAGGAGCTTTCAGAAGAAGTTAAGTTTTTAAAGGAGAGCTTAAATGAGCTTAAGTCCAATAACGCTGAATCCAGGAAATAATAGGACTCAAATTAACGAAGACGAACTTTATAATCCTGACGGTATAGAAATTCATTATGGTTATGATAATAAAGTTGCCTATGGTTATTTGGATGATACTGGAAGTGAACCGGAGGAATTTCCGTATTCTGCTTTGACGCAAACACCCGGATTGCACAGCATTAATTTAAGTAGACCTTTAGAACCTGGTGAAGAAATAACGTTGCATTGGAGAAATAATTACGATTTGATTATTTTCTGCGATGAAAATGGTATAACAAAAGTAAAAAAGCCTATTGGCGGAACTTATCAGGAAATTGGAAAATGGGCTGATGATTCAGGATATTCTGAAAACACATGTCCAAAATTTGATGATGATATTCTCACAAAGAGATTTGATTATATTGAAACCAAAGTATTTAAGGAGTTTTAAATGACTTTAAACAATTATGATTGGAAAGAAAACGGCGAAGACGATAATGGTTATTTCTTCGTTCTTACAGATACACTTCATCACCTTGATTATAATATCTTACTTGTTAAAGACAGTGGACAAATCATGGTTAATGGTGCCTATATTAATAACGTCCCTCACGAGCTTGCAGTTGCTATAAACCCAAGAATAGACTATTTTATGGCTCTTAAAAATATCAGACATCATCACGAAGAAAGAAAATCAGAACCAAAAAAAGAAGAAAAGAAACCAGAGCCTAAAAAAGAAGAAAAGAAACCTGAAAAGAAGAATAGCGAGAAAAAGGATAAGAAATAATGGCTATTAATGCTCCTTATACAAATGGTGCCGTACTTTCTAACGGCGGAAGACTACAGGTTACAGACCAAGGCAAAGTAGACAATCTCAATGCTGAAAAACTGCAAGGAAGAACACCGGGCGGCTTTATCCAAACAAATAACGGCTTTGTTACTACTGGATTAACACAAGATGGTACTGGAATTGCTGCAAGCGGCATAACCGTAAATAATACAAATGTAAGACAAACATTTGATGGAGACTCTGTGATTAAAATTGGTAATACTGTAGTAAAAGCCTCTAACAACGGCGGAATTTTAATTGGAATAGAATAATGAAAAACATAGCAGAATTTGTAATCGCTAATATTAAAAGTGACCCAAATGAAAGTAGCCTTGGCGCATTCTATGCGTTAAATGGTAATACTGTAAAGCAACAGAAGGGCCCAAGCGGTTATGAAAAATATTGCTTAATTGAAGAAAACAATATTACAGTACCACACGCTGATTTATTCTCATATAATTCATTAAAAAATATAGTACTTACAGGAATTACTGAACAATATACTATACCAATTTATGATAATAATTTTGAAGATTCTGTAAAAGAATATTTCTTAAAAAACGGCAGTAATAACGAAATACAGTATTTGTTTTGGGATAATGGTCAAAAAGACAGTTCGATAGAATATAAAGTAATGATTCCTGGTCTATTATACACATCTAATGGTACAATATTAGGCTATCTGCATAGTTATACTGCCGATGAAAGTGGAAATGTTATTTTAGAGTTGCCATATCCTGATTATAGTGGAATTAGTATAGATTATTCATCAAAAGAACAAATTGATAATACAATAAAAATTAAAGGGATAACTTCTAAGACAGAAATAACCATAACAGATGGAACAAATTCTGTATCGTTTAATCTTTATCCGCATAATTCAAGCAGTGGCTCTCAGGTTTATAAAATTAAAAACGTAAATGAATTTGCTAAATATATTTTAGCGGCTCAGCTTACAGATGGAAAAATTACCAGCATAATTGACATGCTTACGGCAATTGAGCTTAGGTCATTTTATGTTTATAATTATCATACCGGGCAAGAAGAGTTTAAATCAGAATATTTGCCAAAATATTTTTTGTCATTAAGACTTTATGCTTCTTCTGAAACTGCTAAAAATATGACTCCGACTATTTATAAAACACCTGCGGCAATTGTGCCGACAGGAAATAACGATGAATGTGTTTTTATGAGAGATGTAACAAGCATCTCTGCGAATATAATTACAGGGTTTTGAAAGGAAGAATAAATGAATATTAGTTGCACACCTTCAAACGCATTTGATATAAAAAGTAACAGCATCTCTTTAAAACAATATCCAGATGATTTACTTATGTATTTCAGCGGCGAAGATACAGGCCTCAATCTTGCATTTGGAGAAGGTCTATTATCACCATATATTCCAACAAAAGAGGATGAACACGTAAGAGTTAAGCAGGATTCAACAGGCTTTCCATATACTTTTGTTGATGATGGCTATGAACTTACTTACTATAAAAATAATTTTAGAAACTTTATAAAAGGAACAATAAGGCTTACAGTAAAGAAAGAGAGTTGCAAGTACGACTATGGCTACCAAGACCTTAGTGAGTTTAATAGCGCAAATGCAGGCTATTATGAAATCTTTTTGGCTTCAACAAAAAATGGAACTTCCACGACAATCCCTATTTCAATTGTACTAAATGAAAATGTTGATGATATTCACGAATTAAGTACGATTATCAATAATGTTTTAAATGAAAATGTTGATGGGTATAATTTTATAACTACCGAAACAATCGGTAATGATACCCTAAGGTTCAGAACCAAGCCTGATGAAGGCGCAGCGGTAGCTGGTCATCTTTCTTTGGCGATGATTGGAAATGAAGGAAGCCTCTTAAAATGGTTTAACGTAGTTCATGAACCATCTTATTTTTCAGCCCCAGAAAAAGATACAAAATTTATAAGCATCCACGAATTAAATTCATCAAATAATGAAATCTCTCTTATTCACAAAGAAGATGGTTATATATACTTATTCATGTCAGATGAAAACAGCGAGTATACACTAACTAAAAAAATCTGTAGTTGGGATTGGGATAACGAAGAGTTTAGAGAGATAGAAATAAACTTTGATGATTCTCTTTCAAACATTATAGTTAACGGAGAGGTAAAAGCGTTCTTTGAAACCGTTGGTGTTGATGCAAGTGGAACAAAGTACGATTCAATCATACGTTCTCAACAGCAATCTACATATCTCACTTTAGTTGGAGGCGGAGATGCTTATGGTTTCAAAGAGATAGATGTATTCAACAAAAAACAGCATTGCGGCTCTTATACCCCTCCAGAACATATAACATACTATGATGGAAAAGCATATATAGAATACCATCTTGGAGATATAGATGTATTTGATGATAGTACTTTAAATATTGAAGGCTCTGGTGGAATGTTCTTAGAAGCTCTTGATGATGGTGTCACCATTTCTTATGTAGATGAGCAAGGCAATCCTGTTACTGTAGCAAGCGGTGATATAGATGACTTTATAAAAAAGTTTAAAGGAATTAATTACGACGAGAACTCTCCACTTTCATTTGAAGCTACAGACTTAACCTTCAGAGTAACATTCCTTGACAAGAACTCAGTTATAACAAAATTTGATTTTGACCCTGGCACATCAAAATATGATTATAATGACCCATATAATTTCGAGGACCTTTATGCATGGGTAAGAAGACAGCTAGGAGCTCCTCAGGTTGCATGCGAACTTACTGACGACCAAATCTATGATGCTTTATGTAAGGCAGTTGAAAAGTACAATAAATACAGAAATTGGAACGAAAGTATTAATATCGCAGATATTGATGGAACCGAAGAAACAGACTTAAAGAAAGTAGATGGCGGGAAAGCAAAAGGAACATATTTCCAGATTCCTGCAAACATTGCGGATACAGATATAATTGATATATTCTTCCAGCCAAGATTCTCAACCTGTTGGTTTGGAGCTGGCGACACATTCCTTAATAACGTAATGGCCCAGACGTTCTTCGGCCTTTATGGAGGAATAGTGCAAAACTCTGCAGACTATTATATTTGGAGGGTTTCATGCAATGATATATCCAACATAATTGGAACTCAAGTGTCTTGGAGAATTTATGACCATCATTTGTATTTTACTCCGAATAATTTAAAAGATCTTGACCAGTTTAGAGTTGGTATAAAGTATAGGCCAGCACTTACAATTGAAGAAATAAGAAACAATGAAAACATAAAAGCTTTAACACTTGGATATGCCATGAAGACTCTTGGGATAATAAGAGGAACATTTGGAGGCTCGGTCCAAGCCGGAGACATAGCCGTGCAGCTTAACGCAGAAACACTCTTAAATGAAGGGGATAAACTTATAAATGATACAATTGCCCTTCTTAAGAGCGAGCAAAAACCATTATGGATTATATGGTCATAAGGAGATAACATGCTATTGAATACCAATTTTCTTACAGAAGATGAATATTATAATAATTTAAAAATGGAAGTCCTTGATGAGGGAATATTTGGCGGCATTATAAAAGGCGCTGCCTCTGTATTGGGTTATACAGGCCTTGCTGTATTTGCAGGGCTTGGGGCAACAATGCTTGCAAGGTCAGTAGTTTCAAAAGAGGGAAAGATTAATAAATTTTTCCGCAGAGTCTTTGGAAACAAAAAGAATCTTGATTTTGATGCCGTAAAAGGCAAGGCAGTCGTCAAGCGTGAACTTTCAAAAGCCGATTCCTATAAAGAAAGGTTAAAAGATGTTTATGAAGCCATAGACCATAAAGATTGGGATGAAGCAGAAAGACTATTTAAAGCTAGCAAGTATACCGAAGATGTTGATGCAATCAAAGCTCTTGCTATTGCAATTACAGATGAGATTGGAGAACCTCCACTGTTTGTCTATCCTTCTGGAAATGAGACTTATTTCATTTGCAAAAAGATTCTTGGAATGAAGTATGCCAAGGCTCTTGCAAATGCCGTTCTTGCTGCGCTCAAACAAAATAAAAGTTATCATAATGACGTAAGAGAAATTGATTTAGATGTTAAATAATTTAAGATGATAAATGTTAAAGAGGGCCAAAGGCCCTCTTTCTTTTTACCCAAATAATGGTTTTGTCAAGATAAATTAGAGGATAATGTAGTAATGACATATGAAGATTTAATGAAATCAAGTGGATGGGTACAAGATTTAAGTGCGTCCTATTTTGAATCTTTAGGAGCAAAAGTCCTCGTTTTCAAACTTGATAAAACAGACACAAAATTAAATCCAATATACAATGAAGAAATAGACGGTAGAAAATATTTAAGACCTTTTGAGATTAAATCAATTTATAAGACAAACCCTTTTGATTTTAAATTTGACAATACCATTCCTTCAGAAACAGATGGAAGCCTTATGTTCTACTTTAATTTTAATGTTATGGCAAGAACAATGGAGGCATTAAAAAAATCAACATCTGAATTAAAGCTCACTGCAACTGAGCCTGGCTGGAGTGTCTGGAAACAAGGTGATACTTTTTATACTTTTAATAATAAATATTATTCACCGGTAAAAGATAGAAGTTTAACATCGTATGATTTAAAAGATGATTATCAGACAATATCAGAGCTCAGTCAAGCTTTAACTAATACTGGTTATTTTATAGGTAAACACACGGGGGACGATTACTGCGGATGTATACCTAATTTCAAAGAAACAAAACTTAACAATTCTATACTTCTCAAAACGTTTAACAGCGAATTCAAAAACGCAGGAAACACAATTGAGCAAGGTGATTTAATTTATATAACGACAATTAATGCTCTTTATGAAGTGACATCGGCATATCCAGTAAACAATACAATATACAGATATGTTAACTGGCAATGTAATGCCCAAAGAACATTTGCGTATGTTGAGTATGAGAAACTTAAAACATATGGTTACGGATTCGATGTTCAAGACACAACATTACCTGCTACTACTAATGTTTCCATTAACGATGATACTACAGAGTATAGGATTGCTTCTGATGAAGAAATTCAGAGCATCATAGATGCTTTTGATAAAAACTAAGCGAGAGAATTATGGCAGATTTGTTAAAAATTACAGACAATAAAATACCAACACTTGTTAAATTAGAACAAGCTAGAACTCTTTATAATGATTTAAGAATAAGGGTTGACAATAGAGCTAGCCTTGTTCATACACATACAACCGACGACATAACTGACCTCGCAGAATATATTTCAAAAATCCCAATTGGAATTGCTCAAAAAGCAATCGCCGATATTGAAGACCATAAAATAATTGAATACTATTCTACAAAAGATGAAGCAGCTACCTATGCCAGCGAGGCATCAAGCGCACTAGAATATGAGGCCTCTCAAGCTAGATGGCATGAAGCTAGCTATGCTTCAGAAGCCGCAGCTGCCTTGGCTGAAGAATCTTCTCAGGCCAGATATTTGGAAGCTAGCTACGCTTCAGAGGCATCAAGTGCTTTAGCAACAAAAGCATCAGAAATTGATTCTGCAATGTCTTCTTATGCTAGTGAAGCATCAAGTGCTTTAGCAGAAGAATCTTCTCAAGCTAGATATTTGGAAGCTAGCTACGCCTCAGAAGCCTCAAGTGCTTTAGCAACAAAATCATCAGAAATTGATTCTGCTATGGCATCATATGCCAGCGAGGCATCAAGTGCTTTAGCCTCTAACGTCTCTGACATTGAAGACGCAATGTCTTCTTATGCTTCAGAGGCATCAAGTGCTTTATTGGAAGAAAAATTATTAGCTCGCGAATTAGAAGCTAGTTATGCCAGCGAGGCATCAAGTGCTTTAGCATCCAATGTACTAGTCATTGATGACGCTATGGCTTCTTATGCTTCAGAAGCATCAAGTGCATTATTTGGCGAGGCTTCTCAGGCCAGATATTTGGAAGCTAGTTATGCTTCAGAGGCATCAAGTGCTTTAGCATCTAATGTATTAAACATTGAAGGTGCAATGTCTTCCTATGCATCAGAAGCGTCTAGCGCAACAAATCATGAAGCGTCTCAAGCCAGATGGTATGAGGCTTCTTACGCTAGTCAAGCATCAAGTGCTTTAGCAGATGAAGCTTCAAAGGCCAGATGGTATGAAGCCAGCCATGCTTCAGATGCATCAAGCGCTTTGGCCTCTAATGTTTCTGTCATTGAAGATACTATGGCTTCTTATGCCAGCGAAGCATCAAGCGCAGTAGCAGCACTTGATTATGATGGCGCTACAGATGGCTATTATGTAGTTCAGGTAACTGAGGAAAACGGACTTATATCTGTAACCCGTGAAGAAAAGGGAGAAGTTGCAAGTGGAGCTACAAGGCTTATAGATGGTCAAGCTGCGTTTGATGCAATTAAAAACAACGAAGAAAAATGGACAGATGCATTAGCATCAGAAGCTTCATTAGCTCGTTACTCAGAAGCAAGTTACGCTTCAGAGGCATCAAGTGCTTTAGTAAATGAAGCTTCAAAAGCAAGGTGGTATGAAGCTAGTTATGCCAGCCAAGCTTCAAGTGCTTTAGCGTCAAATGTATCTGATATTGAAAACGCTATGGCTTCCTATGCTAGTGAAGCATCAAGTGCTTTAGAATATGAGTCATCTCAAGCCAGATGGTACGAAGCTAGTTATGCCAGCCAAGCTTCAAGTGCTTTAGCGGCAAAGTCATCAGAAACTGACTCTGCTATGGCATCATACGCCAGCCAGGCTTCTAATGCTTTAGCGACAGAATCTTCTAATCTTAAAGACGCTATGGCATCCTATGCTAGCGAGTCTTCTGCTGCTCTTGAAGAAGAAGCTTCTCAGGCCAGATATTTTGAAGCTTCTTATGC
>AUXO014566809.1_pt1 | contig 42451 bp, 42 predicted proteins | sample 768731 | NCBI WGS metagenome assembly AUXO01 (sample SAMN02715735, study PRJNA202380) | gut metagenome | biome: sheep rumen | host: Ovis aries | place: New Zealand: Palmerston North | reverse complement strand
AAGGACTACATCACTAAAAGGTGTAGTCCTTTTACTTTATAAATATGCTTGTTTTACACATTAACAATCATTTCTTTTAATTATACGATATAATATTATAAATAAAAATTTCATTGATCATTTCATCCTTATTTTCAACTTTCATTTTTTATCGGTATCTTTGCACTGTAAAACATTTGTTATGGACATACAATTTATAGACATTACATCCTACAGGGGAATATCCTCCAACGCGGAACATTACTACGCAAAGATAGGAGATCCGGAATATGTTCAGGAAAACGCCGTCACATCACTTTCATGTGATCTGAAAGACGGTGTGTGTTTCATTAACAAGCAGGATCTGAAATATTATCCCACACAATACGAAGCCGAAAAGATGTGGCTGAAGGACAACAATGGAATAGACAACCAGTTCTTCCAGAGGGAGAAATCAAGAATGATAGACGACATGTGCAAGGAAGGGACAATAAGGTTCCCGTCTATCATATCGATTATCAAGGAAGCAAGGAAGAAGTTCCCAGATTCAATCCTATGCTTTTCCATGCAGGGAAGCAGAAAGGAGTTCGTAAAATATATGCAGAAACTTTACGACAAGGACAGAAAGTCGCTCGATGAAATTTTTGACATAATTGGATTGTAAAATGGATACAAATAATATCTTCAACATACTGAAAGAGTTTACGGGAATTTCAATTCGCGAAACAAACAAAACCATAGTAGGATCTGGATCCATAACCAAGGCTTATTGCCTGACACACATGACAGGAGATCAATATTCTGAGTTTTACAACAAGGCAAAAAATCCCTTGAATCCCTTCCATGGGAATCAGAAGTGGTGAATCCTTATCATCCAAAAGAATCCGAATATCCGACGGAAGAAGGATACTATATAACCATGCTTGATTGTGACGAACATGCAGTAGACATCAACCGTTTCTCAAACGGGCATTTCTGCTTATACGATCGAACCCACGTGAAATGGTGGATGAAGTTGCCGAAAGATATAAATCATTTCGCGAATAAACAATAAAAGGAAGTCATTCGACTTCCTTTTTCATTCTCTGGTTGTAACCTCCGACTATGAACGGTGTAGCGACCAATTCTTTCTCCTCTATCAAATCCGACAAGTTGTGTGTTACACATTTCTCTTTTATCTTCCTCTCCTTCCTTTCAGGAATCTGCATTTTCCATTCTCCGTACAGAAGCCAGTGTAGCCAACCTATGATCTTTTTCTTCATCACTTCAACTTGATATCTAGTTTTGGGGCGTTTCTCGGAACGCAGTTTATGACTCTCGCTTTCTTTATTGCAGGAAAGAATATCACCTCGTCGAACATCTCATAATAGTCAGACAGTTTCGGAGCGTCACAGTCGTCAAGTATAACCATACTGTCGACATTGCTGTTCTCTGTTTCCATCATTATGGATTTGACGGAATCTATGGTATCTATCCCGATGTTGCTGTTTATGTAGATTATCCCGACGTATCTTTTCGACTTGGCACCAGTGACAAGAAGTCTTTCAAGCTCCGTGTTTATCAAATACTGGTGGGATTTCTTCTCGACATCCAATCCAGATTCCTCCAATATAGTGTCAACGTCTATTATATAGAACGAACTTAAATTGGAAAATAGGTTTTTCAGTCTTCGGCAAGGTTCTATTGTTATGTAACAATTCAAAACACAATCAACTTTCTTTTGTAGAGTCAATTGTATTTATTATCGGTTTTTCGAAGTACCCTTTGAACACCTCCGCTATTTTGTCCTTGTTTATGGATGGAACAGTGTATACCTCCTTTTTCCCGCTTTCAAGTCTTTCCCTGAAACCAGATCCTTCCTCGTATAACCTGTCGAGAAATTCATCCAAGGTATAATGCCTGTGAGGATGTGGACGAGTGATGCTCCTTCCTGTTATCTTGACATAGTTAGGGTAGATCCATGAAAACACACCTATCTCTGCGAGAGGGATGGTTTTGTAATATTCGTATAACTGAAGATCATTCATCGTCGGAAACAATATTTTCAGCAACACCGACTCCATATGCACCAAACAACGAGAGTCTGATTGCCTCCACAATCTTTTTGGTGTCCAGCCCTTCGACAATATAGTCGACGAACTTCTGCCCGCCATTCTCGAACTCGCTCTCGGCTATATAGTACAGAGTCTTCACAGGGAGATCTATCGTCAGAGTTATAGGAATCTCTGTAGGATGTTTCTTGCAGGTGTCGACCAATATTGCGACAGGATCCAGAGGGCTGACCTTCTTCTCGATCTTCTGTACAGGTTTGTTCTCTTCCTCCTGCTGCGAAACAGTCTGTACAGGCTCTTCCGTGACTTTCTGCTCCTGTTGCGCGGGTTTCTTCTCAACGGGGCTTTCAAGAATCTCCCTGTATTCCTCTATGTCAGGCAAAGGGCACAGGTTCTGTCTTTTCTTCGGTGGAATAAGTTTGTCCTTTCCGAAATCGCTGTCGTTTATCTCAGCCTGTGAAGCACCAGCTCCAGCGTTGGAGTTCAGGAAATCGTGCAGCGTAGGTATTACATCGTCGCTGTCTGCCTTTATCCCCTGCGGCATGCTTGTCTCGTTCACGCCGAAAGTCCAAGCGTTTCCAGGATTCTCGACTTCTACCATGAACTTCCCTTTCAGATCGACGATGTTGTTCGTCATCTTGGATATGAACCTGAGATTGCACGCCTCACCGTCCTCGAAGTTATAGAATACCTCACCGTCGAGTTCGCTTATACTTTCAAGCACGACAACATCGCCCTTGTACTCGCCGTCGAGCCATTGGAAATATCGTTTTCTCTTCATTTGATTTCAAACTTGTTTACTTTTACGTCAGTTATCTTTATCTTCTTCGATGAGTCCTCCGAACTGATCCCTGTATTCGTACTTCCACTCGGCGTTTTCGTACTCCTTTTCCCTGAACCACGACAGGTAGTCCTCCCGAAAATTCTCAAGAGTCTGCGTAAAATGCTTCTTATAGTCTCCATTGGACAGTACGTTCAACCTTTGCTCCCCTATCGTGAAACAGTGTTGAGTCCCCTTGACTCTCCACACTACACTCAACGTCGGATCATACATGTGGGCTTGGGCTACCGTGTATTCCACAACAACGGGAGATTTCCATCCTTTCGGGTATACCTCAACTGTAGATATACCCGAAATGGATGAATTGAAATCGTAGACGAAAGGCATGGTTAGTCCTCCTGAGAGTGAGCTTTCAGTGTTGCGGTAATCTTCTCCTCTTTCACGGACTCGATAGCCCACGTGTCAAGGCAACCCTGCATTTCCTTTTCAACGACGTTTGCTGCAGTCTGCGGATCACCGCAGTTCTCAACGATGTAGATTTCCTTTGACTTCTTAGTCTTGGTTCCACCCTTGCCGTCGATGACCTCTTTCTCTATTTTTACGTTTACTCTGTAAAAACCACTAAGTTCCATTGTTACATTTTAATTTTGTTTTCTGTGTCTTCGCCGTAAATCTTGTCGAAATTAGGCTTGTTTCTATAGACCTGCGGAATCTTTCCGCACTTCGAGCATACATACACAGGGATGTCTATAAGTTCCTCGTTTCCCGTGGGGGACACGAGTGCGGACACCTTCTTCAGCAATACAGCCGGAATGAAGGTCTTGCATCCGCACTCGCAGACCACGTTGGGGGAATCCATGACAATCTTGGCTGTGTTGATGCCTTGAAGATCATTGTTCATTTCCATCGTTTTCCTCCTTTTTGATTTCTTCTTTTTCTGGTGTAGGTACAGTGTCGCCGATGACAATCCTGCAGTTCTTCGGGTTCACCCAGTTGATCTTGTGAACATAAGCCTTGAACATGTCCCCAATTCTGAACTCATGGCGATCGAACGATGATTCTGTATCGCTGCTCATAACGCTCCTGTGCATAAGACTTGCGAACACATAGTCCCCGTTCTTGTCCTTGATAGCACAGAACAGACCGTTCTTCGAGATTCCAGTGACCTTCACGAACACATCCTTGCCGACATAGAGTTCCTCAGCTATACGCGAAGGCAATGTGATTTCGAGATACTTCTTATGAGACACAACGAAGTTCTTCGTGTTCGCCGAGTAGTTGACGACACAGACCATGACATCCTTTCCGAGCAGGCTCGAATAGTCTGCGATTGGACCGCTTGCGGCCAACGAACTAGGAAGGAAGCAGTTGACACCCATGATGTCGACGTTGTAACCTCCGTTGTTCAGGCTGATAATCTTGGCGGTGTAGGCATACTTCGGTCCATCCTTGCGGTTGAGTTCCTCGAAGAATCCGGATTCAATCTTGGCACGATATCCGTCCCAGATAGACACGCGGTTGTTGTCGACAACCTTGGCGAACAGATCAGCGTTGAGAAGATCCTTCTTGAACTGCTGGTTCTGCTTGATTGCCTGCACGAACTGTTTTGCGTCATTCAACCCGATGGAGTGGATGAACTGGGTTTCCTTGTTGAGATCGACAACATTGGACATACCGTTATTCGAATCAATCATGATTTCATGATCCGATACAGCATAAATGTCGTCGACGCTGTACAGGGCACCCTCCATGGAATCCTTAGGAGCGAGCTTCACTCCGCTCATACAAGCCTCCATGCGATCATAGAGCTCCTGCGCATAAGGTTCGTGGCAATACACTTTGTCACCTTTCTTGGCTTTCACTCGTCTGTTGATGACGAGCTTGGTTCCGCCGTTGTAACCGTTTTCGTATAAGTCCCAATTGAAGTCGTCGTTGGGAGTGTACGATGTTTTCTTCTCAATCATTGTGAGTAGGTTTTAAGTGAAACAATAGATTAACTGTCCTTCAGACCGCCGATGATGATCTTGGTGGTGCTGTTCAGTGAATCGAACATGATTCGATCGATGTCGTTCTTTCCACCCACGGTGTATCTGCCGAGGATGAGCTTGAAATTGTCAGTCGACTTGTCGAGCATCTTGATGAACTTCTCGCGGTTCACAGGAAGGCTGATTTCATAGTTCGGCTCATTGTCGAGCTCACCGATTACAAACTCGAAGTCAGGCTCCTTGTCCTTGCTCAACCCCTGATTCTTTACGCTGAGAGTCTTTCCGTTGACAAAGAATACAAGAGCGTCTTTTCTCGGGTCAAGTTTGATGATATCCGAGATCTTGGCAATGTCTGAAATCTTTGACGAACTGATTTCCACAGAGACTGGATCTGAAACATTGAAGATGTTGTTAGCGAAAACCTCGTCTGAGAGATATGCAAGCTCGGTGATTCTGAACCCGTCCATCTTCATCTTAAGAGTCTTCGACTTGAACTGGATTTGAGTCGAAACGAAATCGACATTCTTGTCCTTGTCTACGTAAGGCTCATAGTCGATGTTGATTTCAAAGTCGGCTTTGCCGTCCTTGTCAACTTCGGAACCGAAGCGTTCGACAATCTGGATCAGTTTCTTTAGCTGGATGAGGATTCCAACCTTGATTCGCTTTCCTGCGCGTTCCTCCTCCCCGTTGTCTGACACAATCTGGATGTTCGCCTCGTCGAATGTCAACGAAGCGAATCGGATTGCAGACTTGTCCTCGGTGAAGGTCTTCGCAACGAAAGCCCTCTGTGCTGTGTCGATTTCCAGAAGAAGCGACTCCCTGATCCTTGAGTAGCTTACCAGATACTTTGTAAACGGCTCGGCACTACCGTTCAATCTTAGTTTTAACTGCATTTAATTTGTAATTAAGTGAAACAAAATGTTACTCGGTGAAAGGAAACCCTTTCAAAAATTATATAGACGGATTTCAAAAACGATTAAAAGAAAAACCGAACTTTTCAGTCCGGTTCTCGATTTATTTTTCTTTGTAGGATTTCCCTCGCAGTGTTATGTTCACGGGACAGAGTATACCGTTCAGATCGTCCTCATAGTACACTCCGTTCGGTGACGTGAAATCTCCTCTGAACAACGGTTGCACATCTTTTATCTCAATGGCGTTACCAAACACATCGGACAGTTTCCTCTGCAGCACGATGTCACCGTACTCGTCTATGCCGTAGTTTCCCTCGCCGAATACATTCTGGTTGTTCCTGTCGGCATCGAAATACACACTGACGGAATCCACACCGTCGACAGCCTCGACGACCTTCATTATATCAGACACAGGAATCCTGTCCCTTCTGTTCATGTTTATAGCATAGTCCGATATTGCCGATATTATCGAGCTCTTCACAGAGTTGAAGTTGTAGTTGCTCCACATCCTTATGAAGATGTTCATCGAGAACTTCGCATAAATTGGATCCAGTATCCTGTTCTCAACAGTGATAACCCTCTTTCCAGAGTCCTCTATGAGATTCAGGATTCCCTGCTTCTCGTCGTCTGTCAGCTTGAACCTTGACAACGAGCAGGTGAAATAGTTGTCGGACGAGGAAACCCTCTTTGATATGTCTGGAATGAGATACAGGTATATCACATTGTCATCGAGTTTCGCGTTGTCGTATTTCACCTTCAAAGCGTCAACCTCGTTCCTCTTCTCTATCAGTCTGGTATACAGGTCTCGTGCCATATACGATGATTTTCCAGTAAGGTTAATCTGTGAAGCGTATTTTGACTTCAGCTGCTGGTACTCAATCTTCGCGTTGCTGTAAGCCTCTTCAGCTTTCCTGTCCTCAGATGTATTGAACCCAGAGAAAACGTCTATAACGGAGAACATGTTCAACTTGGAAAGGAATGTTTTGTAGTTTACTGGGTTGGCAAGAACAAAACTCCTAGACATGTGTGGAGCGAGCTTCCTTGTCATCTCTATACTCTCCCCGTATGTACCGAATATGATATCAGACCCAGATGTCAGGTTGTATATCGAATTCAGATCCACATAGTCCCTGTTTATATCATATCCGCTGTCGGCGAACTCCCAATAATTGTCCTGATCCTCGGAGTTGATGTTTCCAGCAGCTCCTGAACAAACTATATACTCACACAGGATTGTCGAACCGACAATAGGTATTTTTCCGTTATTTCCTGTACCGAAGAACACATCGATTCCGCCGTTGATACTGTTCTTTATTATACAGGCTTCCTGTTCGTATGCCATGTCAAGTATGGAATCGACACTTTCCCATCTCTTTCCATTCACATACACATTCACGAAGAAATTGTCCACAATGTTGTCAGTCTTGTTGGCAAAATTAAACGACTGCAGCGCCTCCCCTGTGCCTGTACCCTGCTGGTACTTGAGTTCTCCCTGAATGATAGGAATCTCTATCTTCGAGTCGTATGCTCCTACGGTAATCTGCATGGTGTTGGTAGGCAATATTGCAAGATACGTCAGTCCGTTCGCTGTGTTCTTTATCTTGGTGTAGTTCTTCATAAATATGGTCTCTCCCTGATAGTCAGAGTTCATATTATATGTCATGTACAATGTTCCCCTTGCGGCACACCCGCTTGAAGGGACGTGGCCAGTGAGTTCGGAAAGACCTTTTATAGACCTTGCCTGGTAAGCGGTCTCTATGTTTAGTTCTGTGATTGATGTCTCTATATAGAACAGAATCATTCTTCCGAGGTTCACCACCACGTTTATAATCTGCGCGAACGGAGAAGCCATCGAGAACTCCTGCCCGTTTGCATTGTACACGTTCTTGACGTAGTTCATAGCGTCGTCGTACATCTGCGACAGACCTATCCTGTTAGTGTTGAAAATTTTCCAGTCTAATTTTGCCATTATCCTTTGTTAATTTATTTCAAATGTCATGTTGTTCATCGCTTCGAGGATGTCGTTTATACCTTCGTCCTCGCTGCTGTATGCCTTATTTGTCTTTCCTTGTATCACAAGATCCTTCAATACATTCTCAATTGCTTTTTCAACCTGCTGCTGCGTAAGACCATAATAAGAAGGAACATTCGCAACCGGACCACGATAACCACCTGTCTGTTGTGCTGTGCCGATAGCCGACGAAGCAGCACCAGACCTTACAGCGCCTATTCTTCTTGATATCTCCTCAGCATCCATGTTCTGCAGGGCGTTGACCAATCCATAAAGGTTCCTTATTGAGTTACCGTCGTCCTTGAACTTGTTCATGAGTTCCTCGATTGCGTTGCCAAGTTCCTTTATGTTTTTCTTTCTCTTAGCGTTGTTAGCCTCGATTGTCTTGTCAAGCACCGATATCGCACCAGCAACTCTTATTATGGATTTAGATCCCTTGTTGAAGTTGTCGTACAATCCAGACAGTTTGACAGTGTCGATATCCTTGTTGTTGCTCAAATCTGCGAATGCCTTGGATACGTTTCCTACACCTTCGACAACCTTCTGAAGCTGCTCAGTCTTGTCATCGATGCCGTCGATGTCAGGCATATTGTATATCTTCGTCACAAATGAAGTTATCGATCCAGCGATCGTATTAGCTATGGAGTTGACATCGACAGTCCCGCCTTTCTTGACGGTTCCGTCATGATCTACAATCAGTTTTGTCAGTTTTCCTGGTCCAGCACTCTCGAACTGTGACAGCATGTTTATAAAATCGACCACAGGGGAAACGAACACTCCGAGCATTCCGCCTATCTCGTTTATAGCGTCCGTCTTTGTGTTTGTAGATCCCCAGAATTTCTGCCAACCTGTCCTGTCTCCGTAAACCATCTCTGACCAAGTCTCGGCGTTCTCCTTGCTGTAGAGTTCGCTCACAAAAGCATTGACAGCTTTCATTATTGTGATTGCAGTGTCCCTTACTGGAACAGGAGCACCATATGTAATCTTGCCATCATCACCAATTCTTACTGGTGTCAACGTATAGTTTCCTTCAGAATTTGTTCCGCCAACAAATCCAGTAAGCATATCAAGGAACGTCGATATCGGCTCTGTGATTGAACCCATAATTTTGAACATCTGGGCACCAATCATCATTTTCAGCAAGTCCTTGAAGTTGTAGTCCATGCTTTCGACAAACACCTTCAATGTATTGCATATTACACGTGAAACACCAACGACATCCACAGCTTCTCCATAAACAATTTTTCCTGTTTCTTTGTCTATCGAAAGCACTGGTCTAATCAGGCCGCCTTCTGTCATTGTTCCTATGTTTGCTATTTTGGATATAGCCTCAGCTGTACTAAGAAGGTTTTTGGAAAGTTTTGCTACAGCGGCATACTTTATTCCTAGTTTTGCAATTTGGAACAAAGAAAGATCCATATCGAAGTTTTTCTTATTGAATCCCTTCATCATTGACGGAATATCCCTGTTCAGCACAGCGTTCACTCTCTGTATACCACCAGCTTCATCTATCTTCTTCGCAACATCAACAACGCTGCTCACCACACCGATTACTTTTCTACTAAACCCTATTGTTATAACCATTGCAGGTATAGCAAAAAGTATTGGTACAGTAAGAAGCGAGAATGCTGCCGCAGTGAGCCCGAAAGCGGCTATCACCCCGTTTATTCCAAGAACATCTTTAGCAAGTTGACCCCACGAAACACCATACTCATCCTTTTTCTTGTCAAGCTCAAGTATAGACCCTATCAATTTAATCGCCCCTGCTCCCATCAACAAGGCAAGCCCTATAGCTACACTCCCCATTATAATCTCTGGCATTATGAAGCTGGCTGCAGCCGCAAGTCCGCCGAACAAGACTATCACACCAGTTGTCATCAGAAGTGCATATGTGACTTGATCGTATCTTCCTTCGAGCTTTTCGGAAAGAGAAGATGCCATAAACATGAGTCCCATTGCACCGGCAGCCAGAATCTCAATAACACCAAGGGCAATTATTCCTTTCTTTGCACTACCGAGAAGTTTACCTGCAAGCCACCCGATACCGACAAGGCTCACCATTACGGATGCAGTGGCTCCAAATCCAACCAATATCTTCTCATGGTGATCAGAAATAAAATCGGCAAGGAACTTCGATGCAATCAATATAGCCATCACACCGAATGTCATAAACACAATATCCTTGACGGCGCGGATAGCACCAGTTTCCTTTATCAATACGCCAGCCATACCCGTCAAGAGTATGATCAACGACAATGTCACGAGCGTTCCGCCGAGAACAGCGAGACCTCCGAGAAGTATTTTTCCCATGTCACCCTGCGCCAGCAATGCACCGAGAGCCAAGCATACAGACACAAGACCTATAGAAACCAGTGTAAGGAATGTTATCTCTTTTACTGCACGTACAGCACCCACTGCCTTCGCCATCTTGCCAATCATGCCTGTCAAAAGGATTATGACGCTTAACGTAGCGAGCGTTCCGCCAAGAACAGCGAGACCGTTAAGAAGTATCTTCTGTGTATCTGCACGGGAAACGAGAGCACCGATGGCTATACACGCCACAACCAGCAACGCCGACTGCATCATGAGATTTGTAATCATCTTCACAGACTTGGTCAGCACTTTTATGTTGAGAAGTGTTCTCAGTCCTTTGGTTTTCATCAGCACATCAACCATACTGAATATCCCAGCATACATCATAATCACTGGATATGTCAGTGTTGCACCGAGTAAAGCAGCTGGAGCAATCAGCACATTCTTCGCTGAACTCTTGTTTATTTCTGCAAGACTTTTTACATTCTTTATGTAATTTTCAGAATTCTTTGTGTTTATGTCTTTCCCGGTTTTGTCGACCTCAACCATAATTTTAGATATGGTCTCCATAGTCGACTTAAACTTATTCATCGTCTTCCCAGACAATCCAGCAACAGCCTTAACCGCACATGGAAGTCCGCCGATTATCTTGATGAATTCGTTGAGACTTTTTGAACTAAGATTCCATTTGATCGATTTCGAGCTGTCGATGTCGTCTGTTGTCGAAATGTTTCCTTTAGACAACTTCGCTGTGGCTTCCTTCCCGTTTCCGTTCTTCGGGGCAAGGTAGTTTGCAATTGTCGAAACCTGTTTGTTTATACTGGTTAATATCTCTATGGTGTTGTTCGCCATTTAATAGAAGTCTATGGTCTTTCTGTATTTATCTGTAATTTCAGTGAAATTATTTTTTCGGTACAACACAAACAAAGAAACGACTGATTAATTTCAGTCGTTTCTCTTTTAAGTTGTTAATATTCAATGAATTAGAGCATAACCTCGTTCCACCAGTCACATCTAAGTGTGAAGCCCGTGACCTTGTACAACTGAGTCTTGCTCTGGTAGTTAAGGTCGGGGATGGTAAGGTTGGTTGTCGGGAACACGTTGTAGCAGATCCACTGCCAAAATGGTTGGTTGATCTTGTCGTGCATCGTGATTGTCATGGTAGGTGCAACATAGTCGACCTTCAAACCCTGACGACCAGTAAGTGGATCCCAAATCAGATCGTTCCATGCGCGGAGCATCTTGAGAGTGTACATGTCTGGCGAACCCTGAGCACTGCCCCTGACGTTGATTTCGAAGTCGAGCTGCAGGTCGATGAACGTCTGCTGTGTGCCCGAAGCTGCGAAGCTCCTATCAGAGTATTTGTAGTGCTGGAGTTCAGACACTCCCGGATTCTTGTTGGTGTCGAGACCTCCGACCCTTGTAACACCTTCGAGGAGAAGGTTGGTTTCATTGGTCGAATATGAGAGCTTCGAAGGAAGCTGGATCTCAACAGTGAACAAGTTAAGATAGACTGGCTCGTAGAGCTCGCGAGACACTCTTGATGTCCTGAAGTGAGGAAGACCGAGAGTTCCTACCGAAGAAATTGGTGTATCTGGCATTTCTTATCTATTGTTCGTTTTAATTAAGCCGTAGTTGAACGGTTTAAGGTAATCGGCACAACAATCTTCTCCATGTTCTGTGAGATCCACACGCCGATGTCGACGATGCAGAACTTGTTGTCGATTACATCCTTGTCATTGTTGAGGTCGTCACATTCAATCTCGTACTTCACGAGGGCACCAGAATCCTGCATTGCAGACAGGATAGGATTGATCCTCGTCACGATTTCAGCCCTTGTAGTCGGGATGTTGTAGGTGAACACATAGTCGTCGAGGACTGACTTGCAGCTGATCTCGATGGTGTTCAGGAGCTCGCGGACATGCAGGAAGCTGAGATCGCTGTTCACGGTCTGGTAAGCAGTTCTGTCGCCGTAGATCATGATAGTGCCACCACGGTTGATGATTGGGTTGATACCCATGTTCTCAAGGTAGCCCCTGTCGGTCTCGTCGAACTCGAACTCCACACCAGCAATGGCTGGATTGTCAATGACACCGTTAGTGTTGGCCACGGTCTTGTAAGGATCGCCACCGGTGAATTTGTTCATGAATGTGTTGCAGACATCTGCTGCAGGAGGAACGAGAACGAACCTGTTTCCTTCAGTATATCTGAAGAAAGGCGCGAACACTCCAACATGGTTTGCGCCATGTTCTTCATCAGGAAGACTGAAGGACTCAGTGTCAGGTGAGTAGATCATATCCTGGTTTCCGCCTTCTTGGATGTACTTGATGTCGAATACAGGTCTCGGATCTGTCTTGTCCATCCAGTTGTCACCGAAGAAAGGAGCATCGGATGCAGCAAACTGTGACATCGAAGGAGCGTTGATGAAAGCGGTACAGTGTCCCTTGGCGTTTGCAAGATCTGCGAGATGCACCTTGCCTCCACAGTTAGCCTTCAGACCGTAAGCCATAGTATCTACAACATAGCGGAAGTCGATCGAGTCATTATTCAAGAGACCCTTCTGGATACCAGGATCCTTGAGCATCGAGTAAATCTTCTCAACACCAGCCTCGTTGTCAACTTTACCGTCACTGTCATAACCAGGCATGTGTCTGTTGCAAATCTTAAGACCTGCGAGCGAGTAGAGCTTCATGGTGTCGTACATCTCTGTGTATGACTTGTGAATCTCAACTTCAGAAGCAAGCGTGTCTCCATTTACAACATCTGTTGCAGTAAACATATAATATGTCGAACTGTCTTCGTTATCGGGATTGACTCTTGTTCCGCGTTTCTTGATAATCCTAGCCATCAATCCATTGTTTGCACGCACATAGTCGCCGATATTGATCTTCTCACCGGTTGCTGCATCAAGTGCAAACTTGGTGCTTGAATCGATGTTGGAAGAAGCGTCGGTAAACGTACTTGCATTGAACACATTTCCACTAGCGTCGATATTGCACGACATGTAGGTGAACTTGCTCTTGGTAGGATCGCTTGCTATTGTAGTGGTAAGCATGTGTCCGACAAAGTCTGGTGCAAAAGCTGCGATCTTGTCGGTAGAAGGATCATAGTCTCCGCTACCGTCGCTGTCGATGAAGAATGTGGAACCGTCAAGCGCGACAGCATCCATAGCTTTCTCGTTGATACCGAAGAGCAGACCCGTCTCATTGCTGGACTTGTTTACAAGGTAATTGATTGACTTCAGATTACCCTGTTTGTCAAGGAAGTTAGGCAGAATACAACCAGTGTACTGTGCGATCACGTTCACAGCGTCGAGTCTGAGGAATTTCTTGAAGGTGTCCTTCTTCAAACCTTTTTCAGTGAAGTAGTTCGACCAAACGACATCGCCTGCAAAAGAGGCGTACTTATCCTCACCCCAGTCGCCTGCGATGATGTACACATCCACGAAATAATCAGAAACGAAGTCGTTCGGGTTGATCCATGGATAAGGGATGTCGTCCTGATTGCCGTAGAAATCAAGGAAGCTAAGGTTGTAGCCCTGAACATTCTCAGATTTCCTGATAATCACCGAAATGTCCTTTGTACCGCAGTTTGAAATTCCGAACATAGCCGATTCCTCTATTGAGGAAACGTTTCCGTCCATCTTTTCAGATGCTGCTTGGAACGTGTTGTCTACAAAAGCTCCGTCGTCTGCAATCCAGAACTTCGTCCTGTCGTACATGTAGGCATAAGGGGTCTTGAAGGTAGACGAGTCCATAGTCGGCTTAAGTGACAGAAGGGTGAACCCGACAGTATCCTTGTTGCTTTCCTTATTGCTAGTGTCAACGTTGAGAAGATTAAGGACATACACAGGAGCCTTTGGAATCATAGTCCTCACGTTCCTGTTAGTGAAGCATCCCCTTCTCTCAAGTTTCCTGTCGATTCCGCCGAAGAGCCTTGTGCAGGTCTCGGTGTCGGCGAGATAGACTGGACGGTTGAAAGGACCTCTCATGTTGAAACCGACAGCTAGACGAAGCGCTGCCTGAATTGATGACCCAGTGACGATAGAATTGTCTATCTCAATGAAGTAGACACCAGAAGCAGTGTAGTCTGAAAAATTTATTTTCTGTGACATTTTTCTAGCTATTTGTTTTTGTCTTTTCTGTATTTATCTTTGAGGACAGTGTAATTTTTTGGAAAATTGCATATAAACAAAAAAGGAGCCTCGTTTTGAAGCTCCTTTTACATGTTATTGCGATTATATGCTATTCATCCCCTTCATCGGCACCGAAGAGATCTCCAAGGTCATCGAAGTTGAATTCGGCTTCCTCTTCGCCTTCCTCACCGTTCTCGTCATTGTTGTCATCAGAGTTCTCGCCACCGTTCTCGTCGTCACTGTCGTCGACAATCTCTCCGCCGATTTCCTCTTCTAGATCGATTCCCTTCTTCTCAAGGTAGTCCTTCAGTTCAAATACTGAGTTAACATCAATCCTGATGTCGATATTCTCATCGTCTTCCTCTCCATCAAGAATCTCGATATCCTCGTCGGCGACACCAGCCTCAATGAGTTCTTCCTTGCACTTGTCCTCGTCACCTTTCTTCACGGTGATGACAATTGCCTTCATCTCCTTCTCCTCATCATCGTCGTCGGAATCCTTCTTCTCATCATCGGAATCCTTTTTCTCATCGTCTTTCTTGTCATCATCCGATTTATCGTCTTCATCGGAATCCTTCTTTTCGTCGTCTTTCTTCTCGTCATCCTCTTCCTCGTTCAGACCTGCAGCCTCGAACATCTCGCGGAGTTTCGAGAACCTAGTGGAAACCGACTCGTTCTTCTCCGAAACATCTTCCTTCTTCTCAGGATCGTCCTTTTTCTCCTCATTGACACTTTCCGCAACGTCACCAGAAATTACGAAGCACCACTGCTTATACTCAGGAACAGTCACACAGAATCCGTTGTCAGTCTCGACGATATCCGCATCCTCCCTGTTGAATCCCTCGTTCTTGCAAAGTTCGTCGACAATCTCGTCAAGAGCGTCGATAGCCTCGTCGTATGAAAGATATTTCTGATCGATTTCGCCGTTGTCGTCTGGATTGACCTCGACATCTGGCGACAGAGCCTTCTCGGTAACTGTTATGGTGTATGTTCCGTCTGACTCGTAAAGTTTTCCAGTGTTATAGTTGTATACTCTTCTCATTTGCCAAAAATGAAGTTTTGCTTTTACTATTTATTTTAATTTGTTGCAAGCAAATTTATAAAAGCCTAATTACATGAAGAAACCCATATATTTTGACAAAGACTCTGCTTTCTTTTTCATCCTTTCATCGATCTCCGCCGTATTGTCGTCCAACGCAAGATAATACTCAGTCCTCACGACAGCGTCGTCTGTAAGAAGAAAAGGTTTCCTGCAGTCAAGACAATAGAAATCCTTATACTTCACAGGATCCTTCTCCTGCTGCGAGTGACCGAAAATCTGCATGGCGTTTATCGGATCAGCAGCCTCTATCATCTCGTTCACATCGGTCCACAGAAAACTTGAGAAGGAGTCGTCACCCCCACGGTAGTATGAAACATCGCTGAAGATATGTGATCTTTTCAGAAGATCTTTCCAGTCGGTTTCCTTAATCATCCTGTAGTCTATACTGTAGTATATCTCATTCGAGGTATATTTCTCGAGCATTTCTGGATTTATCCATTTTATCCTATGATTAAGCCATCCCCTTGTGAACCCAGCGTGTGAGAATATGATGTTCTTCCCTACAATCTCATCGAACCAGCACAAATCGAAGTTATCGAACTCTTTCCTGAATGTGTCGACGATTCTTCCCTTGTTCCTGTAGTCCATCCTGCATCCTCTCCTGTCGTTCATGACATAGTGAAGATCATGGTTTCCAAGAAGAAGTATAATCCTGTCAGGATATTGGTGTTTGAGTTCTATGATCTCGTCAAACACCTCTATTGCATCCTCTGGGGTTATACCCTCGTACTGGTACGGATCAAGGTAGTCCCCTAGGAATATTATCTTTATATGCGGATGGTTTTTGAGGCACTCCTCTACCATGTGTTTCCAGAATGTCCTTCCGTGGACATCAGGTATAATCAAATATCTTACGTTATCTGGTGACATTAAAATAATGCTATTTCTTTTTGCTTCTTTTCAGTTTCCAATTCCTCACACGGAATATTGAATACATTGTTCATAAGTTTTCTCAGAATGTGTCTGTGACAGAAGTCCTCTGGCTTCTCATAACACAGGAACACTATTGCTTTGTAGTCTTTGTATGAATCGGAAAATGATTCAATATAGTCATTGAACGTGATGTTCCCGAGTTTCTTAAACAGTCCCTCTACATATCTCCTTTTATATCCTTCCTCGGTTTCCCTTCCAGACTTCATGTCGTCGAGAAGATCCTTGTCTGGAGCAAGAATATTATCCTCGACAAATACGAAATTGTCGTAGTTCCCTTTCTTGAACCATTCTGGACAGTATCTTGATATCCCTATACAGACGTAGTCCTTCGGGATGTTCTTGTAGTTTCCGTAATAAGAAGTGAAGAACTGCATGTTCTAAAAATTATCAAATTCGATAAATTTTATTCATAAACCTTAACAATCCCCAACAAATAAAGATTGTTAAACTTTACAGGTCGGAACAACCGACCGCTATCGATTATCCTGCTTACGTAGGAATCACCGACTACTTTTCTCATTATGTTAAGGGCACCGTTTACGTCTGCGTTTACCAGTTTTTCCACTGAACTCTGGAACAGTCCCCTCTTTACACGCTTCCCTTTGTATACATCATGTTTGCAGACTTTCTCAAGACACAGAGCGTCACATTTGCTCGTATATGACTCCTCGTGTTCAACAACAATTATACCAGCCATCTCGCATTTGTATTTGAGATACGATATCAGTTTGTCAAACGGAACCATCACGAAATTCTGGTTGTTTACCTTACCAATGTCGATGGAGTCTTTCCATCCATTGTTATGACCGATAATAAGGTTCCCAACCTTGTTCTGGACGAGTGTGTTCACGATATGCCTGCTGACTTTGTGGAAAACGTCGTTCATCTGCTTGTCTCTCTTATCCCATAGATTTTTTATTTGTTTTGTCGTATGTTTATTGTTGTTTGTTTCTGCTATGCTTTTCAATAAAGAAATTCTTTTGTTGAAGAACTGGTTCTTTGACTTAATCTGCCTTCCTGAATAAATTATCGGTTCGGAGAAATCAGTTACCATCGTGACAAGATTACCTAGTCCGAGATCTATAGACGCAAATCTTTTCTGATCCACAGATTCATTGTACGTTTGGTAGTTGTAAACAATTTCAATCTCTGTGTATCCGCTCTTTGGATTGACCCTTATCTGCTGGAAATCTTTCAGTTTGTCTTTGTATTCATCCCATTGTGGAATCGATATAGAAAGTTCCCTTGAGAAAAATATCTTCCCGTCTTTTATAGAAGAACTCTGATTTGGATAAATCAACTGGTTGTACCCGTCTTTCTTCTTGTATGACGGAAGTTTCGGCATACCTTTGTATTTCTCCTTGTGTTTCGACCAGTCCTTTATGGATTTCACATATCCCTTTACGCTTTTGTCAAGAACTTTAAGACACTGTTGTGAAACCTGAGCCTTCAGCTTTCTGTAGTTTATCTCTCCTTCTGCGTTTGGTGTTTCTTTCAATATTTTGTCAAGTTCATTATAGAATGTGAATCTGTTCTCATTTTTGAGATTGGTCTTTATGATATAAAGAGCCTGGTTATACAGATCCTTGGAGATCCTGCACAACCTGAATAACTCTTCGTTGTTTTGATAGTTGTTGAATTTATAGACCAATCTCATTCTGCAAATCCTCTTCCACGAGAGTCATCTTCTTTTTTCTTCTCTGCGAATACATCCTCATAGCGAAGCAGTGTATAAGAGAAATTATATCCGCGAAAATCTCCTTTTATTCATATTCGTTGTTCTGTGTTTCATTAACAATATATCCCCCTTCTTCCCATATATGGAAGAACACAGTTGCAGAACCCCGATGCGAACGGGTTGTTCATCGGGTTGCTCGGACAGTTCCTGCACGGATCGTCATAGTCGTAGTTGTCCTGAACTATAACAGGAACGATTACCTGATACGGTCTTACATAAGGCTGCGGCGAAGCTTCCTTCAGCTCCTGCAGAGTCTTCTCTATGTTTTCAAGTTTCTTCTCTATTTCCTCGTTTTTCATTTTATAACTTATTAATTTCTAAAGAAGTAGATGAATCATATACATCTTTCCCATAATCAATCATAACATTCACTGAGTGTTTCAGTTCATCTGGACAAATATTTTTTTCTATAACATTTTCAAGAAAATCAATATTATCCTTTAATAGACTCAAACAATCATCCGGAAATTCATACACCCCATCCTCTATTCTCATTCCAACAAAAATCTTGACAACCCCCTTTGCTTTCTTTATCTGTTTACTCAATTCAGAATCATCAGATTCCAAAAGATCTTGGTGTTCATCAATCCATTTTGTTGACTCTTTTACATATTCTCTATATTTTTCTATCACAAGATTATATGTATCCTTGCTGTTAAACCCAAATATAATTTTAGTTTCTTGCTCTCCGTTAATTTCTCTAGTATAATGATAATCGTCTCCCTCTATAAAGCTTATCTGTTTTTTCCCGAGAATCATAGGAGCATATTCAACAGGTATTTTAATGCCATGATATTTTTCATACAGATGTTCAATAGCTCCACTGCACTCACACCAATAAAAATCACTATATAACCCAATATCTCTCCTTATGATTTTCTTTACTCCTTCCGAACCAGCTCGTGATAATTTTGGATCTGTTGTTTTAGATATTCCAACACACTTCTTTCCTTCTTGATAATCTGTATATACAGAAACCGCTACAATTTTATTGTTGTCCTCAACAAATGTTACTTGGCATGTGTTTCTCGACAAACTTCGTTCGTCGTAACAACCATAGAATCCATCGTATCCTGCGGATTTGTATCCGTCGTTTAAGAAATTCCAGATAAATTTTTTATTTGTTGCGATGAAATCCTTCCATCCTATATTTTCTCTACTATAATTTTTGATATCCATTTTTATATTGCTTTTGTTTTATTTTTAGAACAATCCGACCGAATATGTAAGGCTCGGCGGAACCTCGTTCAGTCCGAGTGCCACAATAATCCTATTTATCGGAGACAGTAGGCTCTTGTCAAACTGTACGTCCACATCCACAGGAGGCGCGAACTCATAGGGGAAGTTGTCGGGGATGAACCCGAACACCTCGTCCTCGCTTGTGTAGTAGAACCTGATCTTGTCTCCGGACTTCAGAAGCTCGTACTTACTCAGGTATTTCCTGTTCTTCACAAGTATGGTGTTGTTGTACACCGCTGCAGCCCTCACATGTATGGGCACAGGTGTCTTCCTGTTCTCGTTGATAGCCTCGCAACCGTTAGGTATGTTCGCGTACAGAGAAGAGAACGTCACTGTGTTGCCATGTATAGCCGCTATCTTCAATGTGCTTATTTTGCTGACCTGCCCACCGACGTTAGTGTAGAACGAGACAATGTCGTCCTTCTTCCAGTTTCCAGGGACAGAAGCGAACACAATTTTGTCGGACGATGGGGAAGCCTCCATCACTGTGGCCGATGAATAGTTGAAATATTCAATCTGTGGCTTGTTGTCGGCTTTCACGAACTTCTCATATTCCGATATACTGACAGTCTTTCCAATCTCGTTAGGTGATTGCATGGCGAACCTCTGCTTCATTCCCCTGAGAAGCTGCACACATTCTCCCTGTGTCGGGATTCTTCCCTCATGTATTTTCTGGAAGCAGAAGTTGGTGAAATTCTTCATCTCCTCCCTGCAGAAGTTTGTTGTTGCTCCCTTCACGACATCGTAGCCTGTGTATGTGATGTGGTGTCCCTGCTCGAAAAACACACCCGAGTCAATCCATGCAACATCGCACATATAGTTCTTCTTGGCGAGCATGATGACTGCACGCGATACCTTTTCCAACTCGAACTTCTCAAGGTTCTCCTTGCAGTGGAAATGTGCGGCGTACTCGTCGAATTTGTCGTCAAGGTACTTCTCCATGACAGCCTTGTAGACAGCGAGACAGAACTTGACCATCTGATCGTCTGGTATACCGTACAAGTTCAACAGAGGCTCCATTGTCAGGTATGCGGAGTTGTGAACCAGTATTCCGTTTGCCACAAATGTGGAAGTCAAGTCGTCCATCTCTATGTCGTATACATATTCATCATTATATTCCCCGATCTTCTCACAGGTTGCTTCCTCGAATGTATATGAATCGTTCTTGCATGTGACGACAAGATCCCCATTCCTGATTTCATACGGTTTCACTACAGCAGAAACATATTTGCCCTCGTCTCCATTCTGTCTGTATACGACAAGCGAATGATCTGATGTGCATTCGACCGCGTTTCCTGAGTTGAACGCTTTTAACAAATACTTATCCTTTGTGACTTTGTGTCGGATTATTCTTGACACGGGAGCGACATACAATTCGTTGTCATAGTAATTTAAAACCATATCCCCTGTCAGCACCGACTCGTGATTGTCTCCGAATTCAACTGCATACTCTGCATTCTCTCCATACAGTCGCTCTATCGATATACCATTCGGGTGATTCTTAGTCACAACAACGGTGTCGCCAGACACACTGTCGGTATTGTGAACAAGTATATTGTCAGCAAAAAATGTATGCTGGATATCTTTATCTGCAAATACACACAGATCGTACACATATTCATCGTCACACCCAACATATATAATGGAATGTATGTCTTTTTGGACAACACTTTCTCTGTTTGCATAGACAATAAGTTTATCGCCTATATGCAGATCCTTGACGGCAGCCTCGACAAGATTATCGTCTTTGAGCACCATGATGGAATGATCCTCTGTGACAACAACACTGTTTCCTCCATCAAGACATATACGGAATCTGCGTTTATTCGTCTTATGGCGCATGACATAGTCGATTCCTCTGTATATCGGTTTGTCTGTTTCAGGATCATAAGTACCGACCAGATACTTGCTACCTACTTTGACGCGGATCTTGTCGCCACTGTCGCTGTCACAGAACTCATTGAACAGTTCCTGAATCTCCTTTGTAAAATAGTTGTCTCCGTATTTCAGCAGAATTCGGCTGTCGCCTGCAACTGAGTCGCCGTATATTTGAAGAGTATTGAACTGAAGAGGTGTCCTTGCCATCCTCTCGAAATTCTCCCTGTCGAAATCCTTGAATCCATACTCGTTTATCATGATGTCAGACACCCTCTTGTGACCTTCGTAATCCAAATGCCACATGTTCTTGAAGTAGTCGTCCACCTTTATAACGCTGTACTTGATCAAGTCCTGACCCTGCAAAGTGATGCTTTCAGCAATGTCGATATTCGCCAGATTGAAGTAACTCGTACCAAACACACCGTACACACTGTTAATGAAAGTCTTAGCACTCAGCTGCATGGTGTTCCAGTAGTCCTCCTCCCTCTTGCAGGCATCCTTTATACTCTCAAGTTCCTCTATCGGACAGGTCTCTGGATCGATTTCCTTCCCATCAAGGCATTTCAATTTCATTAAAGCCATGTTATCTTTTATATTTTATTTTCAACCATTTTTCAAACGATATAGGCTTCCCCTCATAATCAGGATTCTCGTACATTTCAGATTCATACTCGTAGTAATCCTCTGCTTCTTTCTCCATCATCCTGTTATATTCTTCATCATAGGCTTTCTGCATCATAGCCTCATACTCCTCCTGCTCCAATTGATGTCGATAGACTCGTATATCTTCTTCATCTGTCAGCCAGCCAAATGCTGGATGATAAACTCTTTCCATTTCGTTCTATAAATTATATGGTCAATTTTTCATATCGATTAAAACAATTCCACACTTTTCCTTTCGCTTATGTCATAGTTGCTTATCAGCAGCTCCTTACCCTTCATGTCGTTTCCGCCACCAGCGTTCCTCATCCCGTATGAGAATTCAAATTCCCTCACGTTATAATCTTTATACAAATTCCTGATATACCCGCAATCATCATATGTCATCAACCATTTGTAATTGCAATTATCCAAGCATTTCTTCAATCTCTCATGATCGAACCCCTTGTGTTTGTCCCCGTTTCTTCCGTACAGGGCAGAATCCTCCGCACTGTAGTAAGGCGGATCCAAGAATGCGAACGTCAGGTTTGGATCATACACTTCCATGCCGAGAATCACAGAGAAGTCTAAGTTGCACACAGAAACATTCCCTTTCCCTTCAAGGAACTTTCCCATCTCCCCAAGTCTTTCAACAGACGACTCAGTGAACCGTTTCCTGAACGACTCGTCGGAATATCCACCGCTCAACGATGTTCCTGAGAACGTTATCCTGTTCAGAACGAAGAATTCCGCAGCAACGTCTATCGTCTTTCCGAATTCCCTGTCTGCCGATATGTCAGACATCGTCTTGCTGTACAGAACCTTTCCGTCAGTGTACATATCCTTTATCCTCTTCACTTCAGCCACAGTCGACTTCGGGCTGTCAATCATCGATTTCCAAAAACAGTATAGATCATAATAAAGATCGTTTACAGTGTACAGAACATCCGGTCTCTTTTCTATAGCCTCAAGAAACACACTCCCGCCGCCAAGAAAAGGTTCCCTGTAATCCCTGTACTCAGGAAACAGCGAAACAAGATATTCGGCTACTCTGCTTTTTCCTCCTGGATATCTCAATGGTGTCTTCATCAAAAAAGTCTTGTTTGTTTTTTGGCAGCTTCGACAACGCTTTCGCTTTCCTCAAAATACGACTTGTCTATCTCGAATCCGACGAAGTGCCTCCCGTTGTTCTTTGCAGCCAGAGCCGTCGTTCCACTCCCCATGAACGGATCCAGAACAATATCGCCTTCTTCGCTCCAACTCCTTATGTGATCCCTCGCCAATTCGTATGGAAACACAGCAGGATGCGAACTCAAATTCTTCCCTCTCCCTATATTCCATACATTGAATCTTCTCGACATGTCTGCTACAACTCTTTTTTCACCTTTGTATTTCCTGTCTTCCCTTGCACTCCTCGTCTCCTTCCTCGCCACACTTCCTGCTGACGAGTTCAGTCTGTCGCATATCAGGTTCATGCTCTTCGGCTTGTTTCCCTTGCAGAACACGAACATGTACTCGAATACGTCGTAATACCTTCCCTCCGTAGGAACCGCAGGACTCGGCTTCTCCCATATCATCGTGTCGTACAAAGAAAAACCTATTTCCCTGAAGTAGATAGCCTGTTTGAAACTCGTCAGGCTCTCAGATCCGTTCTCTGTCCCATCGGACACAATCCATACGACAACCCCGTCGTCCTTAGTCACCCTGTAGAGTTCGTCTGCTATTTTCTTGAACTTTTCAAAGCTCCATTGATCTATGTTTCCGTTATACGATCTTATGTTGTCGTATGGAGGCGATGTCACAGTCAAATCGACGGATTCCTTCTCCATGCAGGATAACCCGTCGACACAGTCCATGTTATATATGTTGTCAATCTCTATATTCATTACTCAAACTCAACCTTTGTCCACCTGTTGACTACAGGTTTCCCCACGATTATGTTTTCCACAACCTCCCTCTCCCAGTTCTCCTCTTCCTCGTCGTTAAAAATATACATCCAGTCCTGAAGGTGTTTAACAATCGTGTCGACACCTGCTCCGTCCCTGTGCATCTCAAGCACTTTCTCCTTTATCTCAGAAAAGTTCGGGGAAAGCCATTCACGATCAGGGGTCTCAAGATATTCGTCTATGTATCTCCTCATTTATTCCTGAAAATGTTTTATGCTACTCTCGTATTCCTTCATCGAGTCGTATCCGTCCTCTGTATGTATTGGTGAAAACATAGCCTTGCCATAAGGAACATCACCATATTCATTCGCTTCCTTGCACTTGCTGTGCGCCAGTCCGCTCTCGTACTCCTCCATGGAGTCGTAGTCGTCTACAAAATGTCTCATTTCTTCAGTTTTCGTTTTTGACAACAATACTTTCTCCATCCCCCAACGGAGAGGCGTTCACTGTGTTGGACAGCAATCCGCAGAGTATGCACCAGCACACACCGAATTTGTTTTCCCGTATCCTGTGTTTCCCCTTGCCGCAGTTCCTTTTCTTAAGGATTTCCAGTTTTTCAGATGTCACTTCCATCTTTTTAGAGTTTAAATATCGATATCGATTCGTTGCCACATACCTTTTCTTCTTCTATGACATAACCACAGTTTTCGCATATGTACGTACCTATGCGAAAACCATGAATGATGTCAGGACAATTGCATATCGGGCAAACATTGTTCCTCAATGCATGGGGATATCGTTTTGTTTCTTTTTCGATTAACATTTATATTGTATTTTTCGATTTGCGGTGTATTCCGAGATCATTTCTACACTACTTCTTTATCTTCAAATCCATAAACCATTCTATACAGTCAACCAGCCATGTAACTAACATAATAACCATGCAGGCGGCGTTCACAAGAGGGAACCATATCAGGATATTTTCATCGCCGTCCAGTGGGAACATGAAGTCACGAACGGTATGAAGGGATTTCCATTCCGTTGTTATGCTGTACACAAGGTTGAAAACCAGAGGAACAGCATAGAGCATCACCAAAACCATCAATGTATCCATTGTCATTTCTTTTTATTTTCTTCAGATTTGTCGCAGGCGACAATCCAGTTGTACGGATCCCTCCCATACGAGCTGATGCACACTTCTTTCCTCTCGCACGTTTCACACAACTTTCGCTTACAGGCTTTCATGTGCCTCTTCAGGTTCGCCGTCCCTATGAAAGGATTCCCGCAGTGGGGGCAGTATACTATTCCGAGATCCATATTATATAATTATCACTACACTGCAAAGATACCGATTATTTTCCTAATTTGAAAATTTCATCTCCATCTCATCCTGTCGGTATACTTCATCACGAACATCCCGCCTGCCGCCTCCACAATCTTTTTCCTGACCTTGATGAACCTTCTGCCTATGAAAACCACCATGTCCTCATACGAGAAATTCCCCCTCGTGAAATACACATACCCGAACAGCTGCAGGAATATCTCCCTGTACATGTCAAGGCTCCCGTCCTTCATCCTCGAAAGGAACTTCTCGTTTTCCTTCACGACTTTCATGACACCAGTCCCCATCATTATGTCGTTGCACGTTTTGAACGTCGTCAGATCCTCGTTTCCATTGAACGTGTCCTTAATCTCGGCACACACCTCATGCTGGTAGCTCTGCGTCTCCGTCTCGTCTATGAAATGAAGTAAAAGCCCGAAATCCCTGACATTCTTGTCTGGACTGTCCATAATCCTGTTCTGTAATTCTTGGTTCCTCTCGTTTTTCTCGAAGTCCCTGAACTTCGAGTGCCTCCCTCCCGTCGATTTCAACTCCATGTACTCGTCGTACCCGTGAGCCAGCTCGTGACCGAAGCACGAGAAAACATGCGGTTTGAACAGCGATGGATCACACGACATGGCTACTGCTATCTCGACTGTGTATTCCCCGTCGTGGAAACCGCTTTCCTTCAGGAAGCACATCACAGGGGCGTATCCGTCCTCCATGCCGAAATACTTGGCGTGGATGACAACTTTGTTGAAGAAGTCATCTTTCCTTCCCTGAATCTCGACGATGTAGGGTTGTTCCTTGTGCTGTGCGAACGAGGGTTTCCTTTTATCGAAGTCCTGCAGGAACATGTCGGCGACATACTCCGCGCTTGAGAGGACAGCGTCCGAGTGACCGTGGCTCTCCAGAAGATATGATAGTTTGGGGAACACGTTGTACTTCAAGGTACACGGCATGTATGTCTTGAAAAAGTCTTCGGATTTGAGCATGTTACCAGATGTTGTTTTTGAGATAGTTTGTGAAAGACTTTGTCCTGTATTCGGAAAGTTCAGGATATTTCTCAATCACAGCGTTCCAGAACTCCTCGAATATGTCGTACTTGTAGTCCCCGTCCTTGAGATACGACACATCCTCCAGAATCCATTCGAATTCCTTGAGCTGCGGCTTTATCCTGTCCAGAATTTTCCTGAACTCAGCGTTCCGAGACTCTATCTCTCCCTTGTTTATCTTGTAGTACAGGGCTTTCATAGCGTTCTGACTCGACTTGTAGCCGTATCCCTGAGCGTCGTCGAAGACTTTTCTCTTGGAGTCGACTATCCTGTATCGCTTCTCGCTCCCTTTCCTGTACTCTTCGACCGAATATTTGTCCTTGTCTATTTGTTTCATCGTTCGGATAAGTTTGGTTTTAGAATAACTGTGTTTGGTTTTCCTGTGGTTTTTCTTTCTTCGGGAACAGGATGTCGAGCCAACCATTCTTGCGGGCTATGTAGTACATGTTCTGGTCAAGTTTCTGGAACCTTGTCCTCGTCGGATACTTGGAAGCAGCTTCCTTGACCTCGTCGAAACTCCACTTGTGGGTGAACCTCCTGTTCGGGAACAGCTCGTCAGCAAGTTTGTACCTCATCATAGCCCTGTACGCACTCTCGTCCTCGTTGAGCATGTCGTTGACGGTGTTGAATTTCTTGGCGAACTCTGTCACCCTTTCCCTTGTCCATTTCACAGAAAATCCACCAACCGATCCGACATACTCGCCTGTGGCTCCCTTGTTGAGCATTGTATAGCCGAGATCCTTGTAGGCATTGTACCAACTGTCCTCCTGACGGCGGCTTTCCTGCATGTCGAGTCCCTCCTCAAGGATGACCATCTCTGGTATAGGAAGCCCTGTGTCAATAGAATGCTGAAGTACAGAGTCCGGATCGCTTCTGCCATGTGCATGATGCGGTCTCCTGTGTTGTGAGTCGCGTTTCTTGGGATTCATAGTCCTGCCGACATAGGCTGTGTTGTCGCCGAAGTCGTATACATAGACGGAATGGATTGGATCCGACTCGTCGCCTCGTGTGCGTTCCGCTGGTTGCCAGTTCATATCCTCGTCTGAAAGGATTCCCTTGTCCCTGAACCTGCAGAATGCGTAATATGCCCGTTTGTCGTTTTCGAGAGTGTCTCTCTTCGTTCCATATTTGGAACATCTTTCAATCACTTCCTCCTTTGTCCACTCATGAACTCTGTTGGGAAAATCAAGTTTGTCGAGCCATCCGTTGTTCTTCGCAGCACCGTATGCTCCCGGGTGCGCTTTGGCGAAAGCATATGGTGCATCGAAATCCTTGGCGAGTTCCTCGCATTCCTCGAACGTATATGCCTTTGGATTTCTGAACCAAGTGTACTCGTCGAGCCACCCTTCAATCCTTGCCCTGTTGTACGCGCTTTCGTTTCCAAGTTTGAAATGCCATGAGGAGTCGTATTTCTTTGCTTCGTTGTAGCAATCCTCGTGTGTCCATTCGGATTTGCGTTTAGTGACTTCCCAAGGGAGATCGTTGTCAGAAATCTTTCCAGAGTTGTAGAATTTCAGGAAAGCGTTGTATAGACTCTCGTTTGAATTAATGAATTCCTTATAAGAAGAGAATTGTTTTGCCCGTTCTATAATGTCTTCTGCAGTCAAATCCTTGTTGCGACGTTTGAGATGTGTGAATGAATCGAGCCATCCATTCTTTAGGGCTGCTTGATAAGCTCCGACACTGTTCTTGGTAAACTCTGCGAGAGAGTCGTATTGTTCGGCTATCAGTTTGACTTCGTCGTATGTATACTTCTTGTTGGATGGGGCGGCGAGCCATGTGTAGTCATCAATCCAGTTCATCTTTCTGGATTTGTCATATGCACACTCACATCCTTTCTTAAATTCCGAGCGAGTTGTGTACTTCTTTGCTTCTTCGTAACAGGACTCATATGTCCATTTCTCTGGTGGTCTGTATGCCATTTTTATAAATTATTTTATGTTTTACTGCTGCAAAGATACTGATTATTTATCAAAATTGAAAATAAAACATAAAATAATTCAATTGTGGTAACGGAGGTTACAATAAACGTTTAAAAAAGACAAATAAAAAATAAAGCTGGACTCTTTCGAATCCAGCTTTATCGTTGCTATGTTGTTCACACTTAGACGATCGTGTCAGGAGTGTTAACATAGAAGGTGATATAGTTGAGCTCAGGGTACCAGCCGCAATCGACCAAACTGTACCTAGATTTCACAATCACCTTAGGAGCTGCGGTGTGCTCAGCAATCAGGCGGACTGACTCAGCCATGATGTAAGGAGCGAACACAACACCTGGCTCTTCCTTGCCACCCTTACGACCAACGAGGATTCTGGTATCGTACAGAGCCATCAGAGGATCGACATAGAGGGTCATACCCATGATGGTGCCAACAGGATACAGGCTGCCGTTGTTCTGGTTCAGAGTGTTGGCGACAGGGCTGAAAGCGTACTGTGCGTTGCTCTGGAGCATGGTAGCGATCTTGGCGTTGGTGACGATGAAGTTGGCAGGTCCTCTACGACCACGGTTCATGATGATGTTGCCAGCATAAAGCAGGTTGACACCAACTTTCTTGAACACGGTGTCGCTGTTCTCGAAGTCACCGTATTTCACGATGGCTGGGACAGGCATCTCGACCTGAACCTCCTTAGGAGCATCCTGTGCATCGGTCTCGAAGTAGGTGACGCAGGTCTTGGTTCCTTCGACACCAGTGAGGCTGATGTTGAGGTTGACACCTTCAGACTGGTAAGCCTCGACGTGGTTTCTCCAACCAAGTGCGAACAGACGGCTGAGGATGTGCTTGTTGATGCTCTGAGAGAGTTCGTTGATAGCTGCGGTCTCGACGAGCTTGAGAACATCGATACCCCATTGCTTCTGGAGATCCTGAACCTGCTCCTGAGTCACGGCGACTGCCACGCTCTGGGTTCCGACCTGACCGAACTTGGTGAACACCTTCAGAGACATCTGGCGAGGATACTGCATCTCACCAGTTGCACGGGTCATAGGCTCGTAGAGGTGCTCGTCGCTCTGGAATGTTCCAGTCCAAGCGTCGCTGTCGTACTTGCCAGCACCAGTGAAACCGAGGACCTGATCCTCAAGTGCGCTGATGAAGCGAGGACGTGAGAGGGTGAAGGTCTTTCCACCGACGGTCACGCTGACCTCTGCGGTAGGACCGAACACTGAACCGAGAGAGACGTTCTTCGAGTTGCCGTCGACCTTGAACATAGGATCAGCAGCAATACGGCTGAGACCGATGAAGTACACCTTAACTTTAGGATCTGTGCCGATTTCGAAACCGGTAGAAGCATCCTTCATAGCCTGGATGTACTCGCTGGTTGAAGCGTCCTTGGTGAGCTTGCAACGGAAGGCGTGAGGAGCCTCGTACAGGCTGTAGGCGGGATCAACTTCGTTACCGAGCTTGGTGCCGATCTTAGGATTGGCAGTAGCACCGTTGTACGAAGGAGTTGCGCCGTAAGCATCTTTCGAACCTGCGTATACGTAATCCAGGAAAGGAATGACGTAGGTAGGACCCTGCATAGGAAGGGTGTTCACGAGGTCGAAACCGATGGTACGTGCAGCGACCTGAAGTGCCATAGGAAGCAGGGCAGGCCATTTGTCGCCAGAACCGTTGGAAGCGGTTGAAGCCTGATCAGCGGCGGTCATACCAGCCTGCTGTGCAGGAACTGCGTTACCGACACCGTTGGTGTTGTAAAGAGTGTTGAATGGGAATGATGCACCGCCGATTGACTCCTCGTTAAGAGCCATAGCGTGGTTGTGTGCATATTCGCACATCCACTCGAACCTTGCGCTCGACTCATTTACGGTATTCTTGGTAATGGCTTTCACCATAGGACCCCAAGACTCGCAAATCTGAGCAATGTTGTTTTTGTTATTCTTAGCCATTTTAGCTTGTTTGTTTTGTTTTGATTTTATTCTTTGGTGTTGTCTAAGCTATTTATTTTCCTTTCTTTCAAAAAAAATTGAAAAATCGCTTTCGACACCCAAGAATTAGCGGATACAACTGAATTTTTTTCGTTTTGTCTTGGATTTTTTTAGTCGTTGTACTCGCAAGCCATCTCTGTGACCATCTGTATGAATTCCTTTGAATAAGGCAGACCGTTGTTGTCGTTCTTGCTTTCATTCAGACCTTCATCGAGTTTTGGCATGTTGTTGATGAATTTTTCATTGAGAATCCTTCTCTCGTTGGATTCCATAAGTCCAGTGTTCTCCCAGAAGTGGTTTATGTCGGACTGTGTCTCGAAGAGGCAGTACGCGGCAGTGTTCTTTATGGAGTCTTTCACGGACTGTTCGCTGGTCTCGTAGAGTTTTCTGTAGGACTCAGGTGCGTACTTGAGCCACACTTCCTCTGTGTAGTTGATCCCAGCTTTCCAATTCTCGTTTACGAGCTCAGGTGTACAATAATTGTTGGCGTTTAAATAGTCAGCCACTTTGCTTTTCTGTGATTCGTCCAATTTCAACAGCTCGGTCATATTGTCCTTGTTGAGCATCGAGAGATTCGGATGTTTCTGTATGGTGAGGGATTCGTCGGCTTTCCTGCATTCGTCTTTTCTTTTGTGGCGATCCACAAGTTCTGCGAACTTATCCTCGAAATTTTCACGTTTCTTTCTCAAGTCTGAGCAATCGAAGAGCGCGTCCTTCTTTACATCAGGTTCGGTTTCCTTCTTATCCTCTTTCTTGTCACCGCATTCGTCGGTCTTCTCTTCGTTCTTCTCCTCCTTATTGTCGTCGGAGTTCTCGTCCGAATTTTCGTCTGAAGACTCTTCGTCGTTGTCTTTTTTGTCTTCGTCGGAATCACCTTCCTCGGACTTGACATCCTTGATTTCGACATCGTCTTCATCGTCGTCGGTTACGGCTTTTACCGAAAGGATTTCGACTCCTTCCTCGTCACCGTCCTTCTTCTCGTCGTTGGTGTCGTCTGAAGAGTCGTCTGAGTTCTCATCATCCTTCTTCTCTTCGTCGTCACCTTCCTCGAATACGGATTTCATCGGCTTGTCGGTTACTGGAGCAACCTTTTTCTTCTCTTCAAGATTCTCCTCCGTGGTCTTATTTATTTCCATATTTTCTTCTTTGGTGTCGTTTTCTTTCAAAGCGGCAGCTTCTTTCCTGAGGCTGGCATCATATGAAACCTCGCGGATTGAAACTTCATTTTCGTTGATTCCGTACTGCGGAGCGGCATTCATCGACTCGATTCTGTTTGACTCCTCAAGGAACTTTGTAGCCTCACTGTTGTATTTGCTACCGCCTTCGGATTCGTTCACCCTGTGCAGGACAGCTCCTGCAAAACCAGGTTTACATACAAGGTCATATGTATATATCTGCTGAATCGAAACCTTTGAGTCGTTCCCGACGGTTCCAGCAGCCCTTGACGAAATATGCAGAGGAATGCCCTGATCGACGAGAGACTGTGCAAGTTTTCCGTTTGGAGTGTTGAGAAGTTCTATTTTTCCCATCACACAGTTCGTGTTTGCATCATACCACAAATCGACGATTTTGTGCGACGCTTCCTTCAATTTAACCTCAAACCTATCTTCTGGATGATCCAATTCACCAAGAAGAGGTTCACCTTTCTTGATGTCGTCCCTAAGATAAGCAAGATGCTTGAGGTACTCTTCTTTTGGATAAATCCTCTTGTTGCGATTAAGCGAATCGAGTTCCGCAAAAACACCCTCAAGGAAATATCCTCCCCCTGTGTTTTCGGACTCGTTTATCTTATGAAGCGCATGAGTTGCGTTTGCGCATACAAGCAAATTCTTGTTCATTTCGAATTCATAGAGTTGATTTTATCTGGCGATGCGGAGTTTTCTTCTCCTCGGCTGTTCCTCGCCTTCCGTTTCATGTGTATCCATACCTTCTGCAGAAGGCATATCGTCTACATACCCGTTATCATGCGATACACCAGCCTGTGCCTCATCATTTTCGTCTCTGATGACATCGAGCATACTACCACTCTGACGGTTGTCATATTTGTAATATTTATACTCAGTACATCCTTCAGACTGGAGAAACTTCCAGAGATTCACAAGAGCGATGTCCATAAGCGACTTGAAGATTCCATACTTGTCCTGCAAGGAATCCCAAGGTGTCTTCTCGTCGTAGTTGAAATCCTTCAAAACATCAAGGGCGAATTTCCTGTCCTCGATAAGTTCAGCCAGAGCATACTTGATGAAACCATGAAGCCTCTCAAGGTTGTTGGAATCGACATCCTCTGTTGTGATAAGGTTTTTGTCAATAGCGGACTGTACTTTGTCCGTAATATCATTAAGGAATGTATCTTTATTAAATTTCATGACCAGATCCGTGTTTGTTTAGAATTGCATTGCGTTCACTTTTTTGCTAAGTACAGGAATAATGACTTCCCCTATCCACTTCACAAAGTTTTTCTTCGAAAGTTTCTTCTTGGTATCCTGTTCGACAGTAGCCTTGAGATTTGAAAGAACCTTACACTCTTTTCCAGATACGGCGCACTGCAGAATAGCGTCAGCGTTAGCCTTGATTGTACGGGTGACATATTTATGGATTGCTTCCTCGTCGGATGCTGGAGTCAAGACAGCAGACGCCTCGTTAACAAAAGCGGTTCCTTTCTCGGTGAGACCGTTCTCTTTTGTCCACATCTCGTTGATCATGTTCTTGTACATGGTCTTCGAGGATTCATCTAGAGACGAGAAATCATTGATGCCATATTCCTTCTTGATGGCTGCAACCAATCTTGCACGATCGTTGTCAATAACAGATCTCTGCTCGTTAATTGCGTTTCTCCTTTGGTTATTATAAACTGAATTATATGACTTCATTGTTGTTTATATAATTTTCCGTTTCCTTATTTATTTGCAAAAAAGCAACACAAAATTAAGCAATTCTGGCCGACTTGATTGCATAATAGGGTTCAACCCCCTGATCGTACTCGAACTGACCTGGTTTTATCTCGTTCTCGAAATCCTCGTCGGTAGAGAGTAAGACTATCTCGTGCCCCTTCTTTATTCTCTTTGTTGCAACTATTACGATGCACGGAAACTGAGGATTTGAAGAATCGAAATAGTATGCAGCGTTTCCATCAACACCATATTCTTGAGAATTTCTGTAGCATGTTCCGTAACCGAATGGTATGGCATATATCCGTCTTGCATAGTCTATAGTAAAAGCAAACTTTCTTACTTCTTCCGAATATAGACTTTTTGCACTGATGAGTTGACATGGACACCTTTCGATTATGTCCCCTTTGTCGAAATGCTGCCCTGCTATCATCTTGCCGTTGACGAACATTATTTTGTTCTTTGTATCGGAATTCCACATCCTCACCCTCCTTATCCTGAGTTCGTCGTCCTTCTCCTCAGGATCCGTGTCGTATTCCATTGCTGCGGCATTCATCCCTTCGGTGGAAAGATCGTCGTCGAAAGGATTAGTGAAACCCGATTCATAAAGCTTGTGGTATGTCGACTCAGTGACGATGCTCTCGGTTATCCTGCTGTACGATTCAGCCTCCTCTGAAAGATCGGTGTCACCAGATTCACAAGAGAGGATGCAGAAAGCCTCTGTCAAGTCGACGAGTTCCGAAAGGAATTCCTTCGGAAGAATTCCACCCTTCCTTCTGACGGAGTCAGCATACTGGTATTTCTCTAGTATGCTTTCCCCTATATTCTGAATCTGTTTGTTGTCCATTACTGTACCTTTGTGTTTCCTGCGTAGATTTTCTCGATTATATTGTCGTCATTGTCAAACTTCACGAACATTACCGACTCATAGAGAGGCGTAGCAACCGAAGGAACATAACCCTTGTCGTTCGATATACTGTAGGTGTGCTTTGACTCGAACTGCATAATCTTTGTATTGTCGTGCGACTTCACGAAGTTCATCACGTCGGATCTGGTGTTCATCTTCCTTCTGACAGATGGAGAATCAAGCATAGTCGATTTGCCGCAACCGTCATCGTATACAGATTCCGAAACAACATACCATTTTGGCATATACTCACTGTAGGATCTTCTGACGGTGACTGTGGTGTAGAGACCTTCCTTGATTGATTTTGCCGAGTCGTACTTCACATTGACAGAATCGGTGAAGTTTCCGTTCCCGTCAGCCTTGAACGTGGTGTTCTTTCCTCCGTTAGTCGAAGCGTCCGTTGTGTTGTTGGTCGAGGCATCTGTGTTTGTGGAAGCGTCTGTATTGTTGTTTGTCTGAGATGTTTGTTGGTTCACAACTTGATTATTATTTGTTTGATTTGTTTGTTGATTATTTGTTTGACCCGCAGCAATAGCAGAGTTAAATCTAGAATCTTCAAGATGCTTCTTGTCCTTGTATTCTGTAAACAACAAAGAAATTCCTTTCTTCATTTCTTCCTCTGTACTAAGAACGGTTTGTTGATATTTTTCGATTACAAGAATTGCACCCTTTTCCATTTTTTTATTTAGACTTAAAAGAACAGGGTAAACATCTATTGTAATATCTTCGTTATAATATTTTATTCCTGTATTCACAGAAAAACAACCGTACTTTTTAATATCATTAGAAATATTAGGTGTATTTTCTTTTATACCTAAAAACACATGTTCCTTATCACCAACATATCCTTTACCCCCTCTAAATTGAAATTTTCTTTGTCCATAATCGTTTTCTTTAACATTAAGTTTGCCAAGATCACTTAATATATTATTTGCTATGTTTCCAATCTCATTATCAATCTGCTCTGCAGTATTCTCCCTATTCTCGATAGCGGATACAGCATCATTGATCTTACCGATTTCATATGTTCCGCTGAGAGTGACCTCCCTGCTTCCTTTGTTCTCAAGTATACCGTCGATGATATCCTTCCTGAGAGTGTCGGCATTATTCTCGACAATTTCAAACTTAGGATCGAACTTCTGCATCTCTGCATTGAGATCGTCGACCGAGCAAGCTGGATCAATTTTTATTATCGATCCAGAGAACTGATTCTCCTTCCTGTCGCCTGTGAGAGGTTTACCTGCGGATACGTTAACGCAGAATATTCTAGCGATAAGATTCTTGTCTGCACCTTTGTCACCAGGCTTCACGACGCTTGCCGAAGAATCTTCAGCCTCGTTCACCCTGTCGTTCAGTCTCTGTGCTCCACTCTCTGTGTACATCGACTCAAGATCGCCTGACACTTCGGCAAAAACATATTCGTCGATATCCCTGCCTCTGCTATTCTTTGTAGTTCTCTTGTACAGTGATGTTGCAGCCTTGATTTTGATGCTCTCACCAATTTCGTTCACTATCTTCACAATGTCTTCAGTGCTGTTGGCTTCGACTTCTTCTTTCTCCAGAGAATTGATTCTGTTGATTATACCCATAACCCACGAAGACTCAGAGCTGTTGCCATAATTGTCAAAATCCATATTCTTGTCGGACTCGTCACTGGTCTGTTCACAGAGAGATCTGAACTCTTCCTCAGTAAGAGGATTTTTGAGTTTGATAAGAACAGTCTTCCTGTACTCGTATTTCTTAGCATCATATGAAGCAAATACGATCCTGTTGTATTCTTCTCTGCCAGACTCGGCATTGTTCTCCTTTGATCCGTATGCATAAATGTACTCCCCATACTCTGGTTTCTCTTTCGGAACCATTCTTCCGTACACGTTAGATTCGATATTTTCCTTCCAGTCCATCAGGAGAGGATCGAGAGACAGCCACTTGCCATATTTCAATATGACTTCCTTCTTTGCACCGTCGTCGTTCTTGTAGGCGTTGTAGTCTACAGTAGCGTCTTTATCTAAAGTAACAATACCGTTGCTAGAAACCTCATAGTTGCCGTTAAGAAGACCGATGATCTTGACCTTGATTTCCTGTTTGCTCCTGTCAAAAGACTCTACCTTGGCGATTGCGACGTTTCCGTTGTTGGCTTCACCGTCTCCAAGCCAAGGCTGCTCCTGAGTTTGACGGACAAGGTAGTATTGGTTCTTCTGAGGCATAATGTCAAGAACATAGTCAGCGTCACCAGCGAGTCCAGTCTTAAACACAGGCATCACCTTCTCAAGAATGAAATTGAGGTATGCAATATAGACATCGCTTGAAACAATCTCGATAAGAACATGCGAGAAGTTGCTGTTGAACATATCCTTCTGTGCATCCCACATATTCTGAAGTTTCTCCTTAGCGGAAACAAGAAGATTTGCATGTTTCTCATCCTTAGCCTCAGTAAACTTCTCGAAATTCTTTATTATGCCATCACCTATGTTGTAATAGTGCTTGAGCATGTTGTCATAGGCAGTCTTTACACGAAAATACTGCTTGCTGTACTGGTTTTTCTCAGGTTTCTGATACTTCTCAAGGAAGTTCTTGAGCTTGTCACATGAAGAAGCGTCGAGATCCGCGAGAGATTCAGATGATATACCAAGTTCCTTAAACACACGATCCATATTGACGTATTTGTCAAGATATTGGTAGATAATTGAATAGCAAATTTCACGAGTTGACTCTTTCGTTACCTGAACAATCTTTTCGGAACCTTCAACAGATCTTCCCTTATTAGAGAGTTTTGACATAACAAACTGACCTCCTCTGACAGCGAGGCTTGCAAGACCGACACCAGCACTAATCGCAGCAAGGACAGATTCATTCACTTTCTCGCCTTCAAATATAGGATCCATCGCGAAAGCCTCATGGAAGCTGTTATAAACTTTCACGTTTGCACTTTCGTTCTCAGAATCGGCTACTCCGCCGTTTTCCTTTTCGGATTCTGAGGCAACTTTGATTTTGTTAAACGCCTCTATAGCACATTTGAAATCTTTTGTAATTTCTTCTTTGTACCTGTCACAAAAAGGATAAAGCCCGATATTTGTAGTTCTTGTTGCTTCTCTTCTTTCCTTGTCGAATATGTTCAAAGTGAACAGTCTGGCGAAAGCGTCGGCAATTTTGCTTCCCTGTCCTTTCATAACAGCCGTAGAATCAAGTCCATTAGGATTGAGAGTGAAGTCCTGTTGTGCCTTCTGTAAAGTTTTGACAACCTTGTTGTACCTTATTTTGATCTCCCTGTTAGCCTTTTTGATAAGCTTGATTAGAGCAAGAAGGATTGCTGAACCTGCTGCTACGATTGCAATCTCCTTGAAATGTGTTCCGAACCATGCAAGACCGTTTGCTGCTGCTCCGCCTCCGCTGGCTGCTCCACTTACGGTTTTATCTATAACTGTACTCTTACTGTTGTTGCTGAACAGATTGATGTCAAAAGAAACGCTTGTGTTGCCAGGACGACCCCAGACATATCCTCCAGGAGCACCTGTCCCATGAAGTATATTCACGTCGACTGGAACGTTAGCATCATAAGGAACAGGAGCCTCGTTTATACCGTTGGTCATTCCGTTGAAATGGAATCCTGTCCAGTTATCTTCGTTCACTTTATTCGAATTGCTCATCTAAAAAGAAAAATTTCGTTTTTGTATTTATCGTTAAATTTGAACGATGCATTTCACAAAAAATAAATATTGAAATTATATCAACTGCATTGAAACCGATATTCGCTTTTGATTTCTCGATGAACAAGCCTGCAATGGCTGCACTGATTGACGGAAAACTATCGTTCTATGTATGGGCTTCCTCTATAGATGCCAAGTCATATGAGATTCTGTCAAGCTGTGGGATAAATGTTGTCGACAGGGGACTTCCAAAGATGAAGGACGGAGAATACAACGACCATGAACTCATACTGGAGCATATAAGGAGATCGACAGACCTATCAAAAAGAATAACGGAAAAGATAAAGGAACTCCTGAAGGAAAACGCTCCAGATGTTCCTTATGATGATATCATCATATCTAACGAGGCGTTCGCCTTCTCAGCAAAAGGCGATGCAACCCTCGATTTGTCAGGGTACAAATATATATTAATGTATCATTTGATTGAAGCTGGGTTCAAAAACTTCAGGACATATTCCCCGATTACTTTGAAAAAGACCGCAGGTTGCTCAAAGAAAGGGATGGGCAAGGATGATATGATAAATTCTCTCGGAAAAGAACCGGAGAACATTCATCCGTTCATAGATATCATAAGGACAAAACCTGAGCTCCTGAAGAAGAAAACAGCATATGTAATGTGCTCCGACGACATAGCGGACTCATACTGGTGTCTGAAAACAACAATAGAAAAGGAAAAACTAGATGGCAAATAACGTCACGTTTGAAATATTCTGTCAATGGATTGAAGACAGTCTTTCCGTGGTATACTATTCCGACACAATATCGTTCAACCTGAAGAAGTACGAGAACGACAAACTTGTGTTCGACGGAGAGGTTTCCATTGTCAGGATAGAGAGGGGGTTGACAGACATACCGATGTCAGACATAGATGATGTGAGGCACGCACTTTATGACTATATAGATGCGCACAACGAGAATCTTGCAAGTCACTCACTTGACATACGGTTCGAGATAACTGGAATGGATTCGAGATACGCTTTTGTGTACAAGGAATACTACAACGGAAAACTCATAAAGGAAGGGACTGGATGGGGTAAGGATTTCGAGCTCCCGAGGGAAAGGGAGGCATGGGACGAGGCTGTAGTCGAATACAAGAAGAACAATGGAATTGAAATGTCTACAGACAAAATGAAAAGTGGGATGAACGATGTAAACAACTCAATATCGAAACTTGACACTCAGTTCACCCTCGAATTTGATTTGATTCCTCCACTGATTGAAACAGCCATTCCGACTCTCGCCACAGATCCATGTAATTTTGTCAATAACATAATAAAAGCAACAAAGGTTGCGATATCTAGAATCAACGGACTTCCAAGCCCAGCTGAACTGGCAAACTATTATATAAAACTTGGAAAGGACAATATATCCTCTGTCACAACAGCTGTAGCCAATGCACAACAGGAAGCGACGGGATTGTCATTCAGCCCAGTTGAGGATAGTTTCGATGACACATATGAATATTTCAGGGAACTCGACGCTGAAAGAGAAGAGTATCTTAAAACACATTCAGAAGATTTCTATCTATTCGACGTAGTCGATTACGAACCACCTGTGCTTGCCGAGGCACTTCAATATAACGGAAGCGACGAAACTTATACGGACGAGAACACAGGAGAGACTTATACAGGAAAAACGATAAGCGGAGGAAACAAGTCGGAAGTGATCCGCGCCTTGGGATTCACAGGGACAGACTCAAAGTCATATTGTGATTCACTGATGGTCACGATAAAGGTACAGACAATGTCAGGAGAAAAAAGACTGACTGTCCACAGGGATCTCGCTGCAGAGATACAATCAATATTCAGAGATATGTACAACGCGGGCTTCAATGTTACATTCGCAGGTGGCTACAAGTACAGGCATGCACAGTACCCCGACGGAACAGACAAGCCGACATTGTCCATGCACTCTTTCGGGTGTGCATTGGACATAAATCCTTCTACCAATCCATACACCGCGTCACAGAAAAGACCGTTCGAGTACGCACCTGTAACTTGGAAAGGAAAGAACTACAATCCAAGCACGTGCATATGGACAAACGATCATCCTGTTGTTAAGATATTCAGAAACTATGAATGGGGGTGGGGAGGAAGATACGGAGACTTCATGCATTTCTCAAAAGCAAACGGGAGTTAATCGATGGCTGATATAATAAATTACGGGGACTGGGCTGAATATGATGTCTTTGAGGTAGAACAGGATGTGTATCCGACGGTGGATCCAAGCGAGGAACTCGCGGAGAAACTCGACGCTGATCCGACATCGGACAAAGTGAAGCTGTATTCAAGGATACAGAAGATGTCACCCATAGAAAAAAGAATCTTCACCAAGATACTACAGCAGAATGCATTGATGGATTTAATATCCGCTATGAAAAACTTGAAAAATACAACGAAAGAAGAGTGGGAAAGAGTGATAAGGAAACTCAGCAGCCTGAAGGATGTAAAACTTCCAGACAAGTCTGGGTTTGACTTCAGTGCTTTCCTTACAACACTACTTCCTCTTGTCGGTGCCCTCGCAGCGACACTTCTTGCACAGAGGGATTTCGAGAAAAAGGATTCGGAATGTGCGGAACCCGTAAACAACCCGCTTGACGATCCATCGTTTCAGGAAGATGCCACAAAACAACTCCAGAAAAGCATAGTCCTACAGCTATGCAACGCAAAAGAAAACGGATTCTCATTGTAAATGTCACCAACTGAACAACTAGACAATATAATGCAACTGTGCAAGGTGTCGATGTGCCCACCTGAAGTGAACACCGACACAAGCTATCTTGATGAAAACGCCGCATGCTTCAACGGTGACAGCACTCACTTTGTCGTCGAATTCGGTTCAACCCAGACAGAGATTCTTGCTACACCAGGGCAGCACATAAGCGTAGACGATCCTATCGCATATATGAGGGGAATTGTCGTCAAATCGCAATTGAACGGAACAATCACAGCTAAAACTGACAGGTACATCATAGGGGACTATGATATTGATTCAAGCGCATATGACATCAACCTCGATGAAAGCAACCTCAATGAAAAGACAGATTTCGACGAGGTGAACGACATATTGAAGGAAAATCAGTATGTGACATCCTTCATAAAAGGGTATCTCCTTAGGTTCAGGTTCGCAGACATCGCCACACACTCAGCCACATACGGAGTCAAAGACACAGAGGACATCGTCGAGGACTACATCGACGATGCCGACGATATAAACGAGGACTATGAGGATGATGTCAAGAGGATATGCAAGAAAAGCAATGTCCAGACTTACTGCGAGAACGACAACCTTCTCGGTCTGAAGATACAGATTGACAATGCAAGAATCGTAGCCTTCAACAGGATAATAAATCAGTACAGGAACATAGCATCATACGGATACACAAAAGGGAAAGTGTCTGACTACATGCTTTATGACATGTACATGGAATACATCACAAGCGAGGATTTCGTGTACGACGACAACAACCCATATGTAGTTGAACTGTTCTACAACATAAACAACTTCCTGAAGGTAAGGAGCAAACTTGAACTGAACGGATCCAACATAGAAGGCTTGATTTCAAACTTCAACACTCTGTGCAACCAGACGATAGGGATATACTGGCAATCACACAACAGAAACTATTACACTGCAATCAAGCAGATATTCCAATACGATTTCTTCACAGATGACGACAACGACTTGATACAGGCTGCAATGAACGACGAGAACAGGGTTACTCTGTACTCGAAAGTTCTAGACTACTTGAAAAACCTCACACACTACCAAGCTCCAGCCTCAACAGAGGAGAAATACAAAAACATAGACACCCAGACACTGATGAACATGGGTGAGATTGAAGACTCAAGTTCAGAGAAAGCCAACAAGGAACTCCTCGACAAACTCAAGAAGATTTCACTCTACTTCGTAAACCTGAGGAAAATAGAAGTCGGATCGAATTCGGCAGACTATTATGGAAAGTACATCTCACAGGAAGACTTGGAGCAAACCTTCATAATAAAGAACACACTTGAAGCCATGTTTGTCGACATAGGGGACTATTCATCGGTTACTACCGATCCAGAACTTCTCGCATACAACGAACCGTTGAAGAAGTATCTAGGAGCGTTGAGGGACTTGACGAACAACGAAGCTATGATACTGAAAGAACTTTCCGACAGGGCTGTAAACTGGTACATGCAGAACTATCAGGGAATAGACTCTGGAAGCATATTCGACAGGTTCAGACAGGTGGAGTGGCCGTCCCCAACAACAATACAAAAAGACGGTGTCCCGCACGATTTTTTCTACATAGAGGAACCTAAGACCAACGAAGAACAGATTGAAGCCGATTCGTCTGTGGGGGATCTGCCTGAAGATTCCGTGAAGACGAAGCATGGGATAACATCCTACATGTACTGGCTGAGATACTGCACGATTGCTACTCTGGTGAATTGTATGCTACCGATGTACTGGAGCACAGGCGTACCACCTCCAACAGGACCGATAACTCTTCCAATAATATTCATACCTATAGTGGTTATCCCTGGAAGGGTGATAACAGTAATAGGTCTTGGTATTTGTGGGATATGCCCGTTACCGATGATATATTTCGTGAATGTCGGTGACATGCCAGCTTGTATAATCCCACCGATAAACCTCGCTGTGGACATGTTGAAGAAAGTGTCTGGTCTGGTAATAAGCGCAGGAATGATTCCTATAAAGGAAACTGTTATTGGGCTGATAAAAGCGAACGACGAGGCTATAAACAAAATCAACGAGCAGATAGAGCAGATAGACAGAGACTGTTACAATCTGTCAGTCGGAGTTGCTAGCGACATGGAAACAATCAGAGCATTGAGGAAAAAAATGAAACTAGATCCGACATCCAACAAAAGAAAAAACGAGGCTTGATTTAAGCCTCGTTTTCTTTTTCAACCTACTCTTGGTTAGAGTTGATTGAGGATGTCGTCCATGTTGATACCAGCTGCAGCCGTGTTTGGTTGCGGCTGTGCTGCTGGAGCAGCGGGTGTTACCTGTGGAGGTGTCACGGTTGCCGTCGCAACTGGTGCTGCAGGGGCTGGTGTC
>AUXO010673622.1_pt1 | contig 42475 bp, 67 predicted proteins | sample 768731 | NCBI WGS metagenome assembly AUXO01 (sample SAMN02715735, study PRJNA202380) | gut metagenome | biome: sheep rumen | host: Ovis aries | place: New Zealand: Palmerston North | reverse complement strand
AACACCGTGCTAAATTGAGAATAAACAAGAATAGAGAATCGGTCTATGAGAACAAATCAGCTGCGTAGAATCCCCTTTCTTGCATTGAAGTGTACAGAGGTGCTGATTTTCTGTGTCACTTTTATTTTCATATAGGAGATACCTAAATTGAAATTTATACTAACGAACAGAACATTTGGAGTATATGGCAATTCCTACAGAGAATAATTAACTCTAATAAAGATATGTCTAATTAAACACGCTGTCTAAGTAGTGTATATCTAGCTAGAATTTCAATATGGTAATGATGTATTCCAGACTACAACAAACAAGCATAGGGTGATGGTGTAAGCGCATTCTATTGTGATGATAGAGGTACAGTTCGAATCTGTAATCCTTACATAAGACTTGTTTGGCTATGGTAACATAGAGTAGTAGGAAAATCTGTTGGACAGAAATGTCCGTGTGGGTTCGAATCCCGCTAGTGGTACAAATATAAAACATCTATAATAGAAATTAGTTCAGATCGCGAACTGCAACTAAAAGTAAGTTATAGATGAGTAGGCTAGAACAATTTGATAGTTCACTCGACTCTGAATCTTGTGAAATCGGTAGAAGTAGAATCCGGTGCCTACATATCGCGGAGTGGAGCAGTGGTAGCTCGTCAGGCTCATAACCTGAAGGTCGTAGGTTCGATTCCTACCTCCGCAACTAATTGTTTAACTTAGAGTTTATAAACCATGAACGAAGAAACAAAAGAGGTAAAGATTAGTGTCCCAGAAGGGTATGAAGTAGATACAGAAAAAAGTACTTTTACAAACATAGTGTTCAAGAAGAAATGTCTTTCTTGGCTTGAAAGTCTCAAACAGAAGTGTCATAACGCGTACGTGGAGGGATATATGATGTCAGAAACACTTGTCAGGAATTGTTTTAAGAATCCTCTTGACATCTGTATATTTGCTACTAAAAAACAAGCAAAACGTGCAAAAGCGTATGCTCTGATTACCCAAATCATAAAAAACGACGATCGTTTTGGTGGTGAAATAACAGATAAAGAGTGGACAGACACTAAGGTACATAAATACACATTGTGTCGTTTAGGTAGTAGTCTTAATCTAGACGTTAGTTGTCTTACATACAACCCTATATCATTTCATACAGCAGAACAAAGAGATTTGTTTATCAAAGAGAATAGGCAATTGTTAAACGACTATTTCATGATTGATTAATTATAATATGTAAATAGTATGGACAATAAAGACGATGAAAGATTAAGAAAGACTACTATCGACTTTCTTAAAGGTTTTGCAGAGCAGGGTTATGAAAATGCTGTAGAGTGTATAGATTGGCTTGAGAAACAAAGTGAATCTGATGAAACAAAAACGAAGATGTTCCTTATAAACAAAGGCTATCCGATTGATTCAAATGGTATATTTCCAACGTATGAGGAACTGTATAATATAATCAAAGAAGGATTTGAAAACCAAGCTACACCACAAATAAGGACTGGTGTTGAATGGGTAAATACAATAGACGATGCTTGTGATAAACGATATTCAGAAGAATATGCTGATGGTGAGTATTGTCACGAACAATCCTTTAAGTGGGGTTTTCAGGAGGGCGTTGATTGGTTAGAAAAGCACGGATAATGTATAGTACTAAAACAGCAAAATTAGGAATTCTCACTGATATACTAAACGAATTAGACGATTATGACATATATCGTTATTATTTAGGAGAATTCACGGTGGGTAAATTGTATAACAGCCCATTTAGGGAAGATGATAAAATACCAAGTTTTGCTGTATTCAAAGGACGAAACGGTGGTTTGATGTTTAAAGATCACGGTATAGGTCTATCTGGTAATGTTGTTACTTTTGTAAAAGAGTATAAACATATTACCAGACCTGGTGATCTTGAAAAAGAACTACTGAGGATACTACGTACTCAAGCACCCAAAAGCACAAGAGGCGTGACACGAGAATATGCATCTTATTCCTCAGCAGATATAGGCATTGTAAGACAACCTTTTACTGATACCGATATAAACTATTGGGGTCAGTACGGAATAGATACAGAAACCTTAAAGAAGTTTCAAGTGTTTAGCATAAAATATTTCTTATGTAACAACATTGTATCTGGTGTGTATAAAGATAGTAATCCGATGTATGCGTATAAGATAGATGATAAGTTTAAGATTTATCGTCCATTTAATACAAAATACACAAAATGGAGAGCTAATGTGACAACTGAAAACATACAAGGTCTTAAACAACTACCAAAAGGACAACGTAACCTATTAATCATAACAAAATCTTTAAAGGATGTTATGGTGCTATACAAGATGGGTTACGATGCTGTATCTCCTTCAAGCGAAACTACATTTTTACCTACTAAAATCCTGGATAAACTAAAGAAAAAGTATAAACATATACTGATTCTTTATGATCGTGACAGAACAGGTATGCTAAAAGCTCGTACTTATAGTAAAGAGTATGGACTTGATGCATTTTTCGTCAACAAGAAGTTTAACTCAAAAGACATATCTGATGCTGTAGCAAACTGTGGGTTTAATATAGTAAAAGAATGGCTTGATAAAACACTAAATAAATATGAGCGGAATTGATGTTGTATTGACAATGTTATGCGCAGCACTTGCTGCTACTAACATCTATACTCTCAAACAGCTGTATGATGCAGATATGAAGAACATTCAGCTGAGCTACGATTTACGAAAGAATTTGTATGAAAACATCTTCAAAACAGTCTTCCGTAGAAAGTAAAGGAAGAGTACGAAATGCGACAAAGGTCGATAAGTATGGTATACATTTCAGAAGCAAACTCGAATGCTATACTTATGAAGCTTTTATGAACGCTGGAATCAACGTGAAATATGAGCCAAAGCATTTTGTACTGTTAAACAAATTCGAGTATTTAGGAGAAAAGATACGACCTATTACATATCTACCAGACTTTATTGGTCAATATAAAGGCTATAAGTTCATAGTAGAGTGTAAAGGTCTAATGGGTGATTCCTTCCCATTAAGATACAAACTCTTCAAACACTACTTGAAAAGACATAACAGTAAATCTGTATGTTATCTTGTGAGAAATCATAAGCAAGTAGACGCCATGATCGAAGACATTAAAATGCAAAGTAACCATGGAAATTAATATTCCTTATTACGAGGATATGTCTCGTATAAGTAATAGCAATATAGGCTGGTACCTAAAAGAAGGTCCAGCCTATTTACACAGACATCTCACAGATCAAGTTCCTGATCTTGATACAACATCGTTGAGAAGGGGTACTATGATACACGAGTTCATTCTACAACCAAATGAGTTTGATAAAGACTACATGGTATATGAAGGAATAAAGCCAGCATCTACAAACCAATATGCGTTTTGTAGAGAGTTGGCTAATAGTGTTGAAATAGAGCCCGAAAAACGCCTTCTAGACGCTTATAAGAAGAGTTATAGTATAATTGGTAAGTCAGAGGAGAAGATGCTGTCAGAGGCCTCTAAAATAGCCTCAGAGCTAACTCCTTATATCGATGCCACTAACTCAGGAAAGATTCTTATAGGCAAATGGGACTATAAACTGTGTAACGACATCTTATATGCGGCAAAAGAACATGTTGCAGCATTCAAAATCTTAGATAGAGATGAAGATGAAGAGATACATAGTGAGTTCCACATCAATTGGGAATGTGAAGGAGTACAGTGTAAGTCTTTGTTAGATCGTATAAAGATTAATAAGAAGAAGAAGCATTGTACAATCATAGATCTGAAGACCACAAGCCATTTATGGCAGTTTGAAGATTCTATGAAGACGTTTGATTATTGTAGACAGCTATGCTATTATTACATGGCTGTACTATGGTATATAGAGAATGAGTTAAAAGATAATCCAGAGGACTGGACATTCTCATTCTTTATTGTAGCTGTTGGTAACAATCTTCCAGGCGATGTTCGTGTATTTGAATTGACATTTGATCAAATTATTGCACGAAAAGATACTATAGTTGACACTTTGCATAAGATAAAGTGGCATATTGACAATAACAAATGGGATCACTCAATTGAGTATTACGAAAACAACGGTGTTGAACATTTAGACCTATAAGGCATGAATTGTACAGACATGTCGCTAATAGCACTACTAGACGATTCGTTTAAACCAGAAGATTTTTCAGAAGAATCTGGATTTATTGGTATATTTTATCACGATAAAGACAGACCATCTTCTGAAAAAGAAGTCTTTTTAGCATACAATGACGATGTTAGAACAGAACAAAGCATTGATAGAGCAATAAGATTTTCAAGGCAAGCGACGGTGAAAAACAGGTTTGTACGCTATATAAGCGGCACTCCTGTTATCGTATACAAGTATTGGGTAAGTCCTAAAATATCTGATATTGTTGGTGAGCACGCCTTTTCATTAAGTTGTACCGACAAACTGAAAATATTAGATTTTTGGGGGACCGATAACGCTGAACTGTTAGAATATATATTACAAAATCGTTTGTATTATTCTAATAAGGAATCGTGGACAGACGACAATACATTGCCAGCTGGAGACTATAACGGGTCTATAGTTGATAAATAAAAAAGGAGGTAACACATTTCTGTGTTATCTCCTTATTTTTTAATTTTTCATATTGAACTACTATTGATACGTCGTGTTAGTCAAATGACATATCATTATCAAAATTCATATCGTTATTAAAGTTCATGTTGTTATCAAAATTCATATCGTTGTCGAAATTCATTTCTTTACTTGTCTTTTTCTTCTTATTCTTTGCCTTCTTTTCAACAGGTCTATTATCGTTGATTTTGACATCTTTAAACTCAGGATTACCAAACGTCTATAGATACCACCTAAGGTTATTTTGCACACCATAATGACTAAATGAAGTGTGTATGTTTCTAAGACCTGGGACTAACATTTGTATATCACGTTCTCCTTTTGAGAAGTTTTTATACGAACCCTGTTTTATTATTTCTCCTTCTTCGTCTGGTAAAATGCCTGTTTTCCACAACAACCATTCTGTAGCAGCTGTTTGCGCTCTATCATATCCAGAATATGTCACTGCAGCCTATTTGATAACATCCATTGCTGCTATTGGTGATATACCATCCATTTTGTTTTGATAGGTACGCATTGCAATAGTCGCAACCTATAGTTTATAAATTTGATAGTCATAATATTCATCTTCCCAAGGCATAAACGCAGCAGATTGTTCTCTTGCGTATTCTGCATCATGAGTCTGGTATGATTTAAGCTTTTTGGCTGTACTATATGCAGGTGGAGCCGGTGCTGTATTGGCCCAATCTACTAACGGACTTATCGTCTATCCTATCAATACTATAGATGCTACATACATGATCAAAGCTCTCCAAGCCTTACGCTCTGAATAAGATATCCTTTTTGACGCTTTTCCAAGGTTAAATGTCACAAGATCACAAAACGAACGTATTACTCTAGGAATACTACGTACAACATTTGTCAGTACGTTGTCGTCTGGCATTCCCATTTCAAAGTTCCAAGAGAACCTTCTATACTTCTATTCAGGCGTTCTACCTTTACGCTTAAGCTTAACCTTCTTTGTAGTTTTACCATGCCGTATGACTTCCTCTTCTTTTTCTTCAAACTCCCGTACAGATGTATCATCCTATATACCATCTAAAAGACCTTGCCACTATAAACTCTGTTGAAGCCATCCGCGCATGCCGGTTAAAGCCATACCTAGTGCGTTTATGTTTATAAACGGCTTATCGTTTTTAGGATTGGTACCAGCAAATAACGCACCTTGTTGTAACGCAGATTTACGTAGCTGAGATATATCTTTTGTCTTTATGTATTGCTACCATTTTGGTTTTACAACAAATTTGCCTCCTGGTTCTATCTTTACAGCACCCCACATTGTAGTGTGTGACATAAGTCTGGACCGATAGGCATGTATTCTAGCTTCCATTGGGGACATTCCGGCATCTTTAAGCTTATTCTAAAGTTCATATGATGTGTAAAACCCAGCTGGTACAACACCTCCATCGTAAAACTTCCTTTGTCTCATCATTGCTACAAGAGCCGTAGAAGAACCATAGTAATCCATCATAGAATATGCACCAAGAGCAGAGTTTACAACAACATTTCTAAGCTGACTCTTCGACGTATATTCAACAATTTCTTTGTAATCAGCCCCAATTCCAAGTGCAGCCATTGTTCCTACCAATTTATCACCCTATTTGTTATATGACTTGCCCATATTCCATATCATAGCTGGTGTGTGGTATATAGTTGATCCTAGTCCATATATGAAATCTATAGGAGAAAATAGTTTACCGGAAAAAGCAACTGTTAACAACCTACTCATCTGATCAACAAAACCTGTAGCTACAGACATTACATTAAATGCCAAGAGTTGCAAAACGAGATATTTGCTCACTTGTTTGTGTATTTTGCTAATGGCAACTTTCATTGGCGTATCTGCGCCCCATGCTGACTGATCCTCGTATACATGAGTGTTTATCATACGTTTCATTACTTCATCAGATCTCTCTGCAGATTTAAAACCATATTCGCTATGATTTAAAGGAGTTTGCCTAATATCATCTCTCATGTTATACTCTAACATGTTTAGCTATGCCTCAATATCCTACATGTCTTTGTAATTATTAGACATGTACAGATACATTTTAACTCCTGCTACAACATCTTTAGATATGTGCTACGGATCTTCAAGTAAAGAATCAAATCTTCTCGGAAGAGTTAAAGACTTACTACCGTCTGGGTTTATAATATAAGACTCTTCCGTTCTCATATCGGTATCGTTTTCTTGTACTGCGTATATTGATTCGATAACACTAGAGAACGCATCCTTAATACCTATCCTTAGCGCTCTAGATAATATCTAACTATTAGATGCGTTTATCTACGGTAGCCTATAATCATACCTAGTTGCATTAGGATGCGCCTGCAGGTATTTCTTTCTCATCGTGTCGACAAGAAGTTCGTACAGATCCCTATCTGGAGTTCCTATTTCACCAAGCTTACTAAATGCTTTAGAGTTATCATATAGCAGATTACCATCTGCATCGAAACGAACAGGTTGTTCTGACTCACGAAGCTGTGGATCAAACTCGCCATCTACGAGATTATTTCCGTTATCTACCTTTGTGCTAAATCTTCCTATAGGTACATTTATAACAACATGGTCTACATTAACGTTATTATCCTTATCTGCTGAAAGAAATACGTTGTGGGATGGTTGATTAGTAACAAATACACTCAATGGTCTGGTTTCAGATCTAGGAGTTCCATCATAATCAGTATAATTATATACGTACGTGAATAACTATTCTACTCTCATACGTATATCATTTTCGCTCATACCAGAGAACGATACAGGTACGTTGTCATTATCATTAAATCCAGGTATAGTTCCGTTCTGTAACGCCTCTTGTACATACAGATCTGTTATATAATCTTTAAAAGAGTACAATTCAGGCAATACTACAAGTGGTTTAGACGAATCATCGTGATGTTCCCTATACTACTTTACAAGCGCACCATACTGTTGAGGCGTCATTACCTATCCAGTAACAGTTCTGTAGTTACCATATTCGTCTATATACGGAACTAATTCTCTATAAAACCGGTCCGCAAATCTATCGTGTGTTGTTAAATTTTGTCTGAGTTTGTTATCTGCAATATATTGATCGCAGTCCCTACAATTTTTCCAAAACTCACCACTAAACCTATATTGATATAATTCTCTAAACAAATCACGTGTCGTACTAGGCATTCGTAACAAAGCAGACTTTCTAAGATCCATCTCATGAACCCTTATGTCCTATGGAATATTTGCATATGGTATTTGCTCACTGTATTGCGGGTGTACTCCCCAATAAGAATTGTATTTTACAAAATCTTCCAACTCTTGACCAGAAAGTTTTGAACATTCGTCTTCAAAAGCCTATATGTCAACTTTAGTGTTCAACTTTTTACCTATCCACGTCTACCAAGAGCATAATTCTATGGCTATCTGATATTTTTCGTCTTCCTTTAACGAACCATCGTCCTCAAATGGATTACTTAGATCTCTTAGCTCTTTCTAAAGACGATCTAGCCTAAGTTTATCTTCTGGTTCAAGTGATTCAGGCCTAGCAAAACCAGTATCTTGATCCGTGCAATCGTTCAATATGTAGTTTATATCTTCTTGTAACCTGTTATACTTAAAGTATGTTTTTGGAGATAGACCGTGCGGAAGATCCACATATGGTTCCCCAGCTTGCTTATGAGTAGCTGTTATCGGTCTAGATAACATTTCTCCATAATAATTAGCAGTATATCTTCTGTGACAATGAATGCCCTTCCACTTATTAATCTCGTTGAGATACTTTATACATACAGGACAATCATCACTAGTCATGCTGTCGCCCCATGGTTCATCTTCTGCTAGTTGCTGATTATCTGAACGCACTAAATCTCCAGACGCATTGTATACATAATGGTATCCGTAGTCCTGATCAAATTTGTTATTGAGCTCAGAAACGAACTAGTCCAAATCTTGGTCATACTATCCAAAGTTGAGTTTTCTTGCAAATTTTCCAGTATACCTGCCTTTTCTATCACGTTCCATAAACATATCTTGCCATGAGAACGGAAGAGATTTACGTATAGCATTGTTGCATCTACTGAACGCTTTGTCTATTTCTACAGCTTCATTGTACGAACGTAACTATGTTTTGGTATTAGCTTCTCCTATCAATGTAAACGCCATTTTTACAATACCGTTCTGATGTCTACCATAGTTGGCTGCCAATTTCTGTGCAAGATTAATATCGCCATAATAAAGATTCCTATGAAGCCAATCTTTATATACAATTTTCATAGATTCTTTATCTTGTTTTTCTGCTGTAACAAACTCATCGATAGAATTGTCAACAATTTGGTCTCCAACGGTAAACACAGCGTCTCTCCATAAGGACTTTACTGTACGAAGAATTTTATTTAGATTATCTGCTTGTTCTCGTATTTCTCCTGCTTGTTGGTCAGACATATACTGCTCTAAGATACCAGTATTATGTATAAAACTTTCGAGAAGTTTCATCGTCTATTCGTAGAAACCTATACTAAATCTAAATTCATCCATTAAAAACATAGGATCTACATTTGCGTAATTGTTTTCTTTAGCTTTTAGTAAAGCTCCCCACACAGATTGCGGATGTGAGTCTAGATCATTTGGAGTATAATCTTTAGGAATCGTATTATCAGTCTCATTAGGAATACCAAGACTCTCAATAGCTTGTCCTAAAAAGTCATTCATTAGTACAATAGTGTCTGCAGTTCTTATTTTATTCAGCGTTTCATGAATCTGCTTCCTACGAGTATCAGTAATAGACGTTCTTTTTTTACTAGACAACTATCGATGTAATGACTCCATCGCATCAGTAAGTCGTTCATGGATCTCATTCGGGTCAAGCGTATTTGCTATATTATACAATCGTTTTTGTTTTACTTCGTCTATATACTGTGCGGCATCTTTTGTAAGAAACTGTACATCTTCACAACATATAAGTTGTACGAACTAATCCAATGTCATATCGGGAAGTTTATTTACATCAATCTGATGCTTGCCATTCGATATACGAGATATATGATCTATTATATCCTTAAATATGGATTCTGTTACGCTTATACGATTTTTGTTCTTCTCTTTCTTGTCTAATACTTTAGAAAGAGCTTTAGTGACAACCTCGTTACGTTTTACAAATTCATCTTCGTTTCCATATAACTTATCCACCTGCTTACGGATTTCTGGATATTTCTCCACAGCCTAATCGTATAAGTCATCAAATACAGACGGACTGGAGCACTACATCATCAGTGTTATAGGATGTAAGAACTCTTCTATTATATTATCTGACTTTACAGCATCCATAACAAGACACACACAATTATTTTCAATGTCATACCAAGCGTTCGCATTCGAATTGTGACTAGCCTGTTCTTCTCGTGTAATCCAACGTACCTGTGTTTCAGGGAATCTTTGCTCTAAGAACTGTTCTATAAGACATTTGTTGTCATAAAGAGTCATCTCTTTATCTATCCAGTTGTCGAATATGCTTTTATTAGGAGCAAATCCAAGAATTGCAGGTTGTTGATGCGGTTCAAACTTACCAGTATTAGGATTCAACACTGAACCAACACGTCGAATTATAGGTATCTTGTCAAAGAAATACTTACAATATTGTATGACCTGATCTATGAGCTGAACTTCTGTAAGTGCGTTTTGTTTTCTAAAACTAGGATGGTTCTAATAGTATAAATAAAAGCTCTTTGTTTTGTCATTATACTATATAAGGTCTCCAAAATGCTACTACAGCTTACTGATTATACACCTTGTTTGTTGGCTGCTTGTAACAGATCTTCCATAGAACGGATCGGCACAAATTACATTTCGTGCAGACATTTCTCCGTTTTCATCAAGCTCCAAAACATTTTTATCTTGAGAAAAATCTCTGAGTACTATATTTACAAAATCTCCATAAGATAATCTGTCTATCTGTTCTTGTGTCCATGGAGAAAAAGTCTATGCTATAGTTTTCCAGAACTGGAATGCCCATTCCTTAAGTTTTGATACTATACTATCTCCACCTTTCTGTTTAGCTATTCTATCTAATACCTACTGACCTTTCTCTCCAACAATTCTAGCATGCACTTCTGATGCAACAAGAAACTCTAATTCTTCAGGTGTTATATTTGGATTAGACGTCCACTTTTTGCCATAGTTTTTGTCGAAAAGAATCTCTTCCCACAGATCGGTTTTCTTCATTAACTCTACACCTTTTTTCCAAAGCTTTGGATTCTTTTTTGCTACAGCTCTGTCCCATAAGTGAGTATACTCATGGATAGGATGTTCTGGAGATATTACATTTTCATCGAGATAGATATCGCCTTCAAGGGTTACAAAACCGTATATCTCACCACTAGATGTGAGATAGAAAGGCAAACCTGGACCTAAGTCGATTGGTGCTACAGGAGCTACAGGAGCAGGTATGGGCTCAGTAAGTCCGTTTTGTAGTGGTGGTGCTGGCTGAGGTAGTCTAGTATAATATTCGTTTATCGTTTCACGTATATGCTACTCTACGTTGTTATTCTATACGATACTCTAAGCGGCTTCTACAGGATTACGATGGTTTCCCCAGTCAAAGTCTGATATTTGTGCTATTAATTCTTGGAAATAAATATTTGAATACTCGTTTACAATCCAAACTGGATCTAAGTTATAATCCTAATTCTCTACACGATATAAATTTAGTAGTACAATGTCTTGCAGTATATTGATTAGTTCATATTCAGTTTCTGACTGAAATAAATCCTCATAAGGGTCATAATCAGGATCCACTGGAAGAAAAAGATCGTCATCAAACTCCTAATCTTGATCAAAATCAGGAGCAATTCCGCCATTAGAAGGGTCGGCTACAATATTGTCTGACAACTTCAATTGTGCAAACCTATCTTCCATGTCCCACCAAGCTTCTCTTACTGATTTCTCAATAAGACGTTCTCCTTTACCTGTAAATCGATATACAGGTGTGACATCATCTTGGTCGTCAAATATATTGCGCACAATACCTTCTTGGATCAATTGTAGCACCAGTGGCTCATAAGGGTTAAGTTTAAATCCATACTTACCACGTTCTGAATTCGGGTAGTACACCACATCCATACCTCTAAACGAAAGATTATAAGGGGATCCATAATCGCTATTAAAAGCTACTGGCTTTCCATTTTCATAAGCAATCTTTCTTGGAAGTGTATTATAATGGTCCCAGTAATACTTAGCAGATTCAGTAGGTTCTCCTGTGGCAGTAAATGTAGATAAACACCAAGGAGATGTTTTGTAGTGAGCAGCAAGAGCATGACAAACTTCTCGTTGTCCTTCTTCAGTATTCTCTACATCGTATACAGTGAATACTCTACCACCTTCTGTCGTAATTGTGCGTTTGTTGCTGAATGTCTTAGCCTTGTCTGGATCGAATTTGGGCTTCTCTTTCTCTTTAGGCTTCATTTCATCAGAAGCAATAAGAGCACTTAGTGTAGGATACTTCTATACATCTATGTGTCTTTTACGTGCTTCATCGAAAACCTAACGAGCTTTAGTATTATCCTCAGGCAATGTGAGCGATCTATTCATCACCCACCTCACTGCTGTCTTTATGTAAGCATTGTTTTCCTTGTTGTCCTCCAAAGAATGAAGAAAGTCAAGAGTTGATTTAATCTCAGCATCAGACATGTCAGGACGTGCTTTTCTAAGTTGCTGCTCAAACTAAGCTCTAGCCTTCTTACCTATAAACTGCTGTAAAGAACTAAATCCACGAGCAGAAAGATACTTCTTCATATCTTCTATTCCGTGCACCTTTATCTTCAGCTTCTTTAAGTGGTCTACAATTTGTTTCTAGATCGAGTCAGCTTTAGGAAACTTACTGGATAGCGTAGTAGCCTTCATCTTAAGAGCATCTGCCCTATTACCGTTACAAAACTATAATAAATCACCGAATAGTTTAGACTCAGCTCCGTTTGGAGCCAAGTCTAATCCATATCCGTTTGTTTTGTCCCAAATATAATACGCCTAATTTTCATCAAACACAGAGACTAGTTCTTCGAACTATTCTTTAACTTTTTTGTTATGTAAATTTGGACAAATATTCATATTACTAATTTTTACAAATGTTTTTATACTGCTCTCCAAGTCTCATTTCTTCTTCTGAGAATATAGACGATGCATATCCGGTACTTGGTTTCTAAATATTATTGTTTCCGACACCATTTTGTTCATCGAACGTTTTTCTGTACACGTCTTTTATTGCTTGCTTTCCAGCTTCGTTTATCTGACGAGTTCCTATTCCTGCAAAATTTGTAGTCAATGTTGGAGTTTCTGATTCAGACCACTGACCGTTGATATTCTTATACCACTGCAATCTCTGTTGATCGTATACATATACAGGTTTTCCATCATCTATTGCCATCTGTACAGCCCAACCAGTACCTCCGTCAACTATTCCTCGTACGAGATGTCCTATTGCGAATACAGCATCAGAATTTTTTACTTGCATGTAGTTTCTAGCTAACAAATTCAAATATCGTTCAGGTCTTCTGTGCAACGTCCTGTTGGCAATCATTACATGTTGTTTCCCCTCTTCGAATTCCTATTCTGTTATTTCAATATTTCCGTGCGGCGTCTTAGCTCCGTGATAGTAATGATTAGAGGTTACTCCGTACTTCTAGCCCTACTGTCCCCATTCGTAATCAGAACCAATAGCTCCACCACTATGATTGACATACTTATTAGTCTGCGGCTGTTGTGGAAGTGTTTGTTCGTCAGTATATCCAGATATTGTAAATTTATCTTGTTTAAGCGTTCCGTCCTAATTGTAGTATTGATGAACAGCATCGTTTTCGTGCTTTCCATAACAATAGGCACACGCACTTCCACAATACTTATCATACGCCAAAGCGTCGACTTTTCCACCATAACAAGAACAGTCTACTCGTTGATTATTGTTATCGGTGCCACGATCTTCTATGTTCGATCCAAGCATTCTGTTTACACCATCTACAGATAAACATCCTTCGTTGGATATTCCATCAACATGAATGTTTTCTGCGCAAGTTCCGAGTGTAACACCGTACTTGTCTTTCATTGACAACATGAACTTGACAATAGAGTCTTTGACATCATCGTTTACAACCATGCGATTGACACCGTCTTGTATATCCCAATGATACTTCTAGTCAAACGAATATCCTAGAGCGTTCATCTTTCTAACAGTGTTACCGTAAGCATCCATTATTGAGAATCGTATTCTCTTTATTCCTAGTTCAGAAGCCCTCTTGACTATGTTTTCTATCATAGAAGGAGTTGTTACACCAGGTACTATAGGATCTATTCGTACAGTTATCATGTCTGGATCTAACCCTTGCTTTATATAGTCACCGATTCTATCCAACAAGTCATTCGGTTTCATGACACCAGGTTCATACGTAGTACCACCGAGACCAGTAATACTGAAATGTATTAACTTTGGTATTTTCGTAGCCAATATGTCTCTCATAGGGAGACCATCATGCTTTGTTATGATGTACAATCCTGCAAAATCACTGCTGCTTAGATTTGTAACATCGACTCTAAAATACTGTTTTGTAGCTTGTTTGTACCACCGTTGACCGTTAGGCAGAGCATCATATTCTTCTTTGGTTATTTGGGTATACTTTCTATTAGTAACACCTTTTACTCCGTTTATGATGTCTATTATCTCTTTTGAATGGAATGCAGGATCAGTTCTCTCTGTAGCCACAAGAATTCTAGGATTCTTTCCAACACCATTCTTATTCCAAGCAGCAAGCTCCTCATTAGACAATATTGTCTTACCACTGTTCAACGTAGCAAGTTCTTCCTCATGAGTAGCTTGTCTTCCATGGAGTGTATTTGTAGCAGATGAAGTAGCAGACTGATTGTTATTTAAAATGTCAGCCAAAGCTCTAGCTTGTGATACGGCTGTTGATGCAAACATATCAGTGAGAACCTTACCACTAGCGTTTTGTCTAAGTTCCTACATCAACTGTGTATTTTGCTTAGCCCATTCTTCCCACAATGGGAGATATCCTTGAACATAGCTGTCATCCTCTGTATTTCCAGTTATTATAGTCTTGTCTTTTGGAGCACCAGTCTTGTTGTTGTTATCAGTAGACCAGTCTCCTTGTTTAACACCATGCTGATATACAGATTCTATTGTTCTACCACCAACGTCGTGACCAAACAATGTCGTACCAGGAGCAAATGTAGCATTCATAGCAGAGAATCTAGCATCTCCTCTTGAAGAAACCTCATAGTTAGGTTTTCCATCAGCCGTTCTAGCATACTCGAATGTAGTGTTTGTGTCTACACTTTCTGTCTGTCTACTAGAACCACTATTTACATACTGATATAATTTCTCGAACTCTTGATTCATATATTCGTATATCTTAGGAGTACGTGCCTTACTTATATCAGTAAGTCTACTTCCGAAGAAACCATCACCTTGTGGAGATACAATCTTTTCAAATCGTCCAGTGTCCCACAATGCTTTTATTTGAGCTATCTCGTCGTCAAACACTTTCTTAAACTCTTCGAAGTCTGAATCATGCCACCTAGCCAAACTATTAGGATCTTTTCCAGGATGTGTAAACCCGTGTTTAGAATACATATATCTCATAGTACTGATAGGAGCAGCATTATCGAGTCCACGAATTTGAGCTGTAGTCGGATTACTATAACTTCCGAAACCTCCTGCACCATACTTCTGTTTATACCATCCGTCTCCGTATTGTACACCACCAGATGTTCTATCTGTGTTATCTGTGAATATATATAGAGTTTTAGGATCGTTCTCAACAGACTCTCTTGAGTACTTACTTCTAGCTTTAACCCATACGCTCTTCTTTCTAACCAAACTAGGCATTTGAACACCACCGTTAGGATCTATTTTATCATATACCTGAGAAGCATAGACCGACGCTCTTTCAAAGAACTAATCTAACGATTCTTTCTTGCCGCTGTATGTATAATCAAACAGATCGTTAATCGCCTAAAGCACTATACGTCGTGTATCCTCAAACTTGTTCTGCTTCTTAGAGATTTTACTGTCATTTTCCTCGTACTACATATCGAACCAGTACTCATATATATTCTCGGTGCCGTTCTTGTATCCAACACTTTTACAATACACATATATTGGAAAACCATTATTGCTACCAACATATCTGTACAAATTATACGAAGACTGTCTCTTGTTAGAAGCGTAACGCTTTTTAACCTTTATAAACGTAGGAGCGTTTCCATCTTCATCCAACACTTCAGATGAGCCTATTAAGACAGACCTGTCAGTATCTACAGACAAGAAGTTCTATTTTCCATCTGCTGTTTGCTGTGGTATAGTTTGTACGATAAAGAATTTGTCTTGAAGGTGTGATACTATAGAGTTCTACATATCATTGCTAGCTAAACTCTGAGCATATGATGACGTAAGAGCATGCTTTATAAAATCAGAGAATGAGTTGTTAGCAACTCCGTCTATTATAACAGGTGTCTTCTATGTATCGCCACGCAACCATTCTGGTGGAATAAGTTTTGCAATCTTATCAAATCCCTGATATTCTCCAGATGTGTACATTGCATAAACAACAAGATCTTCTGCAAATTTTCTAACATAAGGATCTTCGTCATTAAGTAACTCAACCCATGCATCAGAGAACGCGTTCTCATTCATTCTTTCGTTGTTGACATCTTGAGATATTGTTATGAACATAGGTTTTTTTGCCAACTTTCCTTCAGATGTTATAGTATCATCTTCTCTGGTTTTTGGCAATAACTTTTCTATAAGATAGTTGTTAGCAAGTCTTTGGTATTCAGGATACGTTTTAACGGCTGCCTTTAATCCATTTAATCTAGACGCCATAGAACGTGATCCGTCTTGATCTTTTCCAAAGAACAGCATTCGAATATCCTTATCAGTCATTCCGAGAACTTGCGTTGCATATTCGTGCATATACTTGAGTTTTATCGCTGTTCTGTATTGCTGCGAAACAGCCTCCATTAGATCTTCGGTAAACAACGATCTGTCTTGAGTAATAGCCCAACATAATTTATATATAGTATTGTAGAACTATTTGTTGGCGTCAAACGTCTGTTGACTCATTATATATAACGGTAATTGTATAGCAGATCTTGTTTTCTGGTCTATCCAGCTACCTTCTAGCATTCTATGAACACTGTCGATATTGTAGATTGTATGATCGTTATCACCATAGAAAGCGTTCAAGTACTTTTCATAATAGCAACGCATCTGGATGAAGTTCTTTCCATACTTACGAGTATCTACTTTCGTATACTGTAGAAGATTGCTCAAACCCTGTGCATATGGCTCCAGTGCGACGAATGCTTTTACAACATCGTTCTGCAAAGAGTAGTTTATGTTGTCAGGGTTAATTGCTTGGTCGATAAGCTCATCTGTACGATATCTTAAAACACTATTTGTAGCTGCGATTCTTGCATCAACATTATTCCTGTTTTTACCCCAAGCCTGCAGCTCTTTCCACGACATTGTTATTCCATACTTCTTAAGTACGGCATCAAACAACTCTTGTTTGCGCTTAGCTTTAGACGTTCCACCATCTGAAAGTATCTCACTTTGTGCTTGTTGTTGTGCTGCAGCTAAATCTCTTATTATCGGTTGTGCACACATCCAACAAGCCTAATTTCCAACGCCACTACGAACTAGTAACGAAAGATGGTTGTATGTAAACGGATTTACGTTCAGTTTACTTATCCATGGGTCTTTTACTATATCTACGTGTGCATTAATAAACGCTGATATCCACGATGATACATAATTGTCATCATGGTCAAACAAATGATGCAAACTCTTAATATCTGTGTTCTTTGTAAACTTAGAATTGTTAAACTCGACCTCGTACAGATATGTAAGAACGTGTGACGTCACATTCAATGCAAACGGTCCAATTCCAGTTTTACCTGTCATATAGTCACTCTTACGTCTAACTTGTTCGTGTAGAGTTCCGAAATTATACGGCAAGTGCTTCTTATTATCTTCCTTTCTTGGTTTTATCTAGTCTGCTATGCTTTTTGGTAACTCTGTATCGTTATCAATTGATCTATACAGCGAGGACATAGAATTGCCTATATCGCATAACAGTTTTATCATAACTCCTAAGATATTGTTTTCGCACTGTTGTTTCTCTGTCAAATCATAAGGTTCACGAGATAACCATTCACCAGTAATGTTTTCGTCTCCTCCGGTTATTATATCCTCCTTTACCTTTTTATAATTCATTGTTGCAAGGTACAGGTGGTCGATATCGAAGTCAGATCCTGTTATTTTTGTAAACTCCTTAGGAAGAACGATAGCTGCTTGTGTAGCAGGTAAGACATCTATGAATCGTAGTGCATGAATCGAAGATTGTGCCTGAGTAGGAATACGGTAAGCAACAGTAGCTGTTTCAGCATCAGGTCCTATTATTCTGTTGTCGATAAGCCACTGTCTACGAGCTTTAAATTCTTTTATATGAGGCGGTATCATGTCCTAGAAATAGTCTATACTTATTACAGAATCCATTGAACCGTGCTCGTTTATCATCTTCAACTCTTGACCATGATAGTAAGGACTATCGTCGCCTAAGATCTAAGACTCTCCATCTTCAGCTTCTATCGCAAATACAGACCTCTGAACAAAGCTTCCTCCTGGTGTTGTGATGTCTACAACACGTTTACAAACAGTAGACCTTATTATAGATTCCATCCACCTAGCATCAGCTGTAGCAGCCATAGGTATAACAAACTCAAACTTACCTGTGTCTTCATTGTATACAACATCTGTTGCAGAAAGTACAGCGTTATTTGCTCCTCTACTAGAAAGCTCTCTCTTCAAGAACTCACTAAGCTTCTTATTATCTATTTCTCCATCGGTGAAGAACATTTCATTAACTTCGTTTTCACCAATCATAGATAATAGTTTTATGTTTTCCATAAAATAGGTGAGAAGCTCAATTCCATTAATGTCTCCGTATTGTCTATCTAACCTTAAGTTAGATAATACAATCTTTACCATCTGCGTTCCGATAGCAATACGATTACCTTCTTCAGGATCTGTGTTAAGCTGCCTACGTAGGAATCCCATATGTTGCGTATACACATTGAATGGTTTATCTAACGCCTTTGGATCGTACTCGATAGCTCCTTCTGAACCAACCTTAACTGCAGAATCCATAAACAACATGTCTACTCTTTCGTTCTTCATCTTCTCGTAGACCCATTTCATAGGCCCTGTTGCAAGACAAGGGAAGATTGGGAACAACGCAAACTTATTGTAATATGGTACAGCTACATCTGAAACTTTTTGTATATTACCGTCTTTGTCTGATACAGTATGTGGTCTGACACCATATGCCGTATATTTAGTTGCAACAATTGCAGCCTACTCGTATATCAGTTCATATGCTTCAGCTTTTTCTGTCCATGAGTGTTCAGAGTCTTCACTTCTTAGTATCTCGAATGCTTTTTTAACATTCTCATTGTCTGCTCCTCGCTCTCTGAGCATAAGCTCACACATTTCGTCTGTTATGTATGCTGCACCATCAGCTACGTTTATTTTTTTAGAGTACGCCTAGGCCCACTCTTTTGCTTTTTTAGAAGCCTTTTTGATGCGTTTTTGATCTTTTTCAGGTAATTCGTCTATTATTTTTTGTAGTTCTTTCCTCTTAAGACCAAAAACATAATAAGGGCTTTCTTCGTCGTAATAATGATTTTCCTTATTCTGCTCTGAAAGAATCTAAGCCAACAAATCTTTTGTAGCAGACTCTTCGAACGCATCTTCGAGTTGAGATATTACATCAGCATGGAGTCCTATTTCGTGGTCTTTGAATTCTGCACAACGATATTCACTTCTTAATCCACGTGCGTCGTTTAGGTAGTTGTCGTCACCAGTAGAGACAATACCGCCGATACGCTTCTGTATGTCGAACGTATCATCAGCTATTCTACTTTCACTCTTGTTGTATCTCACTTTGAACATACCAGGATGTCCTATGAACAATCTCTAACACTCCTCTATAGACATAATCTACTTAACAGTAGCATCTTCAAGAATACTTGCTATCGCTAACGATTTGGCGACATTTCTATACGCTTCTCTTTTTTGTGAGTCAGCTATATTATTTCCCCATTTTTTAGCATTAACAATAGCCTCTGTTAACGTAGCTATCTATAGTTCGTCCAGATGTTTTGTTACAAGTGTCTCTAACTTCTTCGAAGGATCTGTAGAATCTACTGCAACAACAGTCTGTCCGTTCTGTATCATGGTAATGTTATCGCTTTCCACGATACCACGAGACAATGCGAAATCTACAGCCTCTTTCGTTTGTACGTGAAGAGTTAATGCCATTATTTCTCTTTGTTCATCGAGACCTTTAGAGAAGAACTCATCATACGCTTTTTTAAGCAATTCAACGCTAGACTTATTCGGGTCGTTGAGGTTTATCGTCTTCAGCCCATCTTTGGTTGGAACTACTATTTGTTTTAGAGATAAGAATCTTGTACCATTTGGTTCTACATCACCATTATTAGTATGGTAATTCTTTATCTTTGCACGCTCTGGTATTGGATCTCTTTTTACACCATTATATCCGGGAATGTCTTTGTATCCTAAATCAACCATACATTGCTGTATAGCACTGTATTCCGTTCTTGCATACTCCAACATCCTGTCAAGAACAGCATTGGACGGTATGATTACAAACTCTCCGTCGTATTTCTTTATAGTAGGTACATTTGCTATATCTACAACAGTGTTTCCGTTTGAATCCTAATGCTCTGTAAACTGCATTCCAGGCAATGTGACACCTTGTATAACCTGGTATGTTCCTTTATCTGCGAATGTACAAGGTACAATGTAACCACTCTAAAGGAAGGCTAATTTTGCCATGTAGTCGTCGACTTCGGGTGCCTCAGAATATTCAGTACCATAATCGCCACTATTGTCTGTTCTGGAACCAATATGTGTTGCAAGTCTTAAATGCATCGTAGAGTTGTTGTTAGTAATCAGTTCCTTAAGAATCATAGATCCAGAGAACAGCCCACCTTCATCTAAAAGATTGTATGAGAATCTACTCAATGTCTGTATGATGTAGTTGTTCTTGTCGTGCGTATTTAATGCATTTATTATGTGTGACAGTGATGAGTTCTGAGACACAGAATATAACTATTTTCCATTTAACGCCTGCACCATACTCTGAGTTGTACTTTTTGTATATCTGCTATACGCATTTCCAAGCGCTTTTACGAAACCAGTCTATGTGTAGCCTTTCTTTGATACTTCAGAATTTACATTTCCATTTTTGTCTACCCATGATTCAAGAACTTGTAAGAACGGCGTGATGGACGCAGTATTTCGTTGGGTCAACCATGCGTACAAACCTTCTGTTGAGTTTCCTCCATATTCAGGTGTTGTAAATTGCTCTTCCAACATGTGTACAAGAGCATCATAAGGGAATGTTATTCCGATTCGATGTAATTGTTTTACAATCTCTTGTTTAAACTGTTCAAATCCTTCTGGAGTAGACGCATCCACCATTTTGCCATCAATCTCTATCTATCCACCTTTGGCCGAAACTGCTTCTGCAGATCTAAAGAATGCAGCAACGTCTCTTAAGTCGTTTTCATGTCCTTTAACTATCTATAAGTCTCCTTGTTTAGTTCTTACACTACTAAATATAGAAACCTAACCAGATGTAAGTAGAGAATTCCACATCTTAGGATATGCTATAGCATCTCTTTCTGATCCGGCGCTAATAATGTTTGTATGTTTTCTGTTGTTGTCAGTTTTAGTTCTAGCCAGCACGAAGTTCATATCCTGTGATTTTATACACGTGTAGAACTGAATTGCGAATTGCTCTTTGTCATAATCCACAACAAGTTTATCATTGTCATCAAACGTGTACATGTCTTCTATTGCTTTTTTAAACTTTTCATAGACATCTTTATGCATAGGACTCTTGTTCTGAGCCTACTCCATCATTCGAAGTAGCTCGTCTAACGATCGAACCTCACCAAAATCATGCACAAGCCTCGAGAACACCTCATTAGCTGGTATAAATGTTTCATATCCTGTTCTATTCTTAGAGTGGTCATATAAACCGTTTGGTAGTTTTCTTGTTATTGTAGACAGGAATAGCTTAACACGTTGAGATGCACTATCCAGTTTACTGAATTCGTATGAGGCTCTGTCAAACTTATCGATATTTTGTTTTTGCACAGCTTCATCCTCGTCGTCTTCGTCATTCTTAAACTTTCCATGATAATCAGCTCCAAGAGTTTCAGATATGTATTCTGACAATCTAGACTGCAACACCCTAAACTTAGGATAAGTAGCCTTTTTTATAGGATTGCCGTCCTTGTCTTTTTCATCAGTGTCTACATACTCAGGCTCAAATACTTCTGCTATCTTAGGATATAACTCTTCAAGTGTCTTTCCGTCTAACTTAACTTTATTGTTTAGATAGTCAAGCATTCGCTGAGCTGTTCTATCGTCTATTTTAGCTGTTTCAAGAACCTCCTAAGCAAATAAAATGTTTGATGTAGATATTCCAACAGAGTTTATATATATCACGCCAAGAGCCTCTACCAGATCATTCAGATCAGCTTTTCCGGTCAATTCTCTGAAATCCTAAGACGAACCTTTTAATTTTGGATCTTCTACGGTATAGAAAAGCTTAGAGCCCTCTTCTGTTCCAAACACACTATCGAAACGTTCTATGTTTTCTTTAGCAACCTGCTTGTTTGCGTACTTTCCGGCATTCATGTCTTGATACAGTTTATAGAATGCGTTCGCGTTACGCCTACCAAGCTTCATAGTTAATCCAGCATTAAACCACATGTTTTTAAACCATGCGTATAATTTTCCAAACCCTTTAGATCTCTTTACTTTAAGATCATGTTCAATATAATCTACGAACATTTCAGTAAGACCTTCTGCTACATCTCTGTCATCACTAAGATCTACTTTCTTGCCGTACTTCTCTCGGTATATCTTATAAAAGTATTCTCTTTGACTGTTCGGTAAAACAAGTTCCATTAGTTTGTGGAATGCCTCATGGAACTTCGCAGATTCTGGAGCGCACGTTGCCAGATATACATACTGAGATGTGCAGTATGCCGTAGCCACAGTTCCTGGAACAAGGCCTGGGTACACTTTATCATCCATCTACAAGTCGTCATGTGACCCAAATACAAGATCGAAATATTTTTCAGCATCTGTTTTGAACTAACTAATCTCAGCATCTGTTCTTGAAATCGATTCGTAATCGGTGACATCCATATGCAATGATGGTCCGCGACTTAATTTTTGCCAGAAATCTGCAGCATTGGCCTGTAGTCGACCAGTCGCTTGTTTCTGTCGTTCTGCATCTTCCACATCCTACTCTGCTTTACTCTTACCTTCCTTAACCAGCTTTGGGTCTATTATATTAAGTTGTTTTCCTCCAGTTTTTTTAGCATTAGTTCCAATAAGGTTGTTTCGTAATAGGAATCCGAACCATGTAGACCCATAAGAACCATCACTGTTCTAATGTATTATATCATCTTTGTTTATAACAATACCATTCGGAAGTTCAACTTTATCCTAGAATCTCAGATACTGTTTCGCAGAAGAGATTACACTGTGTGTAGTAGACTGCATGTTCTCATTCAACATTTCTGCATCTACTACAATTTGCATGGATGAAAGTCTCTGTGCAAGCTTTTGTCTATCGGTGATAGGAATTCCAGCTTCAGATCCTATTATAACAGACTTACTAGCTACATCGATTCGTATTTTGTTTTTAGTATTTGAATACTGTGATGCACGCTTGTTTGGATTATCTAAGTATAAAACCATAGACAACAGGTCGTCTATACCATATCCGTCAGCATACGTCTGGCCCTGCATTTTTTGATAAATAAGGTCGACTAGCTTTTCTGCCATGTTGTCTCCTATGGTAGCCCTGTCTAGTAGTACAGGAATCTTATCACCATTTCCTGTATCAAAGTTAAACAACAGAGCTCCGGCATGAAACCTATATAACTTAGCTTTTCTGCTATCCATATCGAAAGACTGAATGGGAGTGTTAAGCTGTTTTCCACAGTACACTTTTTCTGTCTCATTAGCTTGTCCTGGGTTACGCTTGATGAGGATTCCTATTTCATCCTCTGCAGACATGCGTACCGTATACAAATCCTTACTGTTAGCACCTGTAAACAAAAACTCTTGTACATTGTGTAACGGAGCATTTGGATCCGTATCGTAGATTATCTCACCTTTATTCAATGATTTTCCAAACTCAATCCTCCATCCACGATGAGATTGGACATATTGAATCATCTTCTTCATTTTAGGAATAAAGAAGTCACGTTTCGCCTTGTTGGATGTTTCTATTAACTGTATGTCTTCTTGTGACAGTGATCCGGCAGGATATGATGAGATATCTGTGATAAACGGAAGATAACAACTCTTATCATTGTATTTTATAAACAATTTTATATCGTCGCTATCTTTTGATATAGAGAAGCTAAATATAGCTTTTTCTAAGAAGTCTGGTTTCTATGATATCTCTTGATAAATCATAGCCCAGTTTCTGTACTTCTACTCCATTTGAGCTCCACCAACCATCTTATCAAAAGCTGGAGAATAAGCTACAGATTGCCCGTACTTACTTATCCACTGTATCGCCATTCTGTTAATGGCATCATCTTCGCTCTAAGGTTCACCTAAAACTTCAGTGTTCTGCTAAACCTTGTATCTATCATTAAAGTAATATATGGCGCCTTTTGCTCGAACTATTAAGTCTTGTAGTTCATTTTTAAAGTCGACTGGCACCATCTCTGTATCATTCAAGAATGCTTCTGCATTCTAAATGAGTTCTGTGAAATGATTATTTAAGAGAGTAGAATACCATTGCTATAGTTTTACATCACCATCTAGGTCTTGTCTTATGTGTGTTCGTAACGTCTCAAGCCATGATTGTATAACATCGATGTATTGTTGAACAGTAATTCCTGCTGCAGCACTGTTACTCTTGTACGCAGTGTTATTTTGTGTTACTGGATCAAACTTGTGTAGCCACCATCTAATTATGTTTACAGCAGATGGTCCGAAATATTCTTTATTTGTAGCTAGTTTTTCAAGTGCTGCTGCTATAAGTTCTTGTTCAGATCTAATAGACGCTTTATTTGCGTCTGGATCCATCAATACATCATTTAACGCATATTGTGCTTCCTATACGCATACCAAGAACTGGTCGTATACAGTTTTGGATACTTGATCGTCTGGAGTAAGGTTGGCTACCTCATCCATTTTTGCATCTAGTTCACGACAACAGTCTATTAAAACAGAGACTTTATCTTCAACATTTTGTGGTAACAGTATTCCACCATCATTAACAACCTGCTCCACATACTTGTTATATGATTCTGCAGTGTCGTCTATATTTTTCAACACGTACAACTTTGTTGTATTTATCTCATCGAGTTTTCTCTAAAGGCTGGTGATATAAGATTCTTGTTCGGCTTTTGTATCGTGTGTTGTTGCAGCAATGTGCTACATTGGTACAAAACTAATATCATAGATAGCACAGACGTCTTTTAACTGATTGTAATCGTCTATTGCGTCGTTTATCTTAGATACGAGATCTGTTGTATCTTGAGAAACCTCTGTTTCTGGAGAATCGTATACAGGAATACGTTTCTCTACATGTGGCTCAGCATTTCCTACTATCGGTAAGCAACTGACATCTGCTATATTTATAAACTATAATGTCTCAAGAATACTAGTCAATTGAGTCATCATAGCTTTTTCTCTTTGACTAATTGTATATCTGGCTGGCATTCCAGGCGGTTGATTCCACCTCTGTTGTACATCTCTGTACGATTGCAATACATCTATAACGTGTAGATACCCTGCAGAATCTACAATAATCAAATCGAGCTGCGAAGAGACGGCTTTTCCGTCCTTATTTATACCATATATGTTGCTGTTTGTGCATACTGGATTCATTCCAGCATCATTTATAGCTTCGTACAATTTTTGAAGCTCGTCAACAGCAGGCGTTAAATTTCTACCAGATGGTTTGTATGCGTCTACAAGTTTGTCTATAGTGTCATAATCCTATGTGAATACAGCAATAGCTAATTGTCTAATATCACTTGCAAACATTATATCAGGATTCAACTCTATTCCTTTTGTGACAACTGTTCTACCCAACATTTCAGAAATACCATCGACTGTTCGGTACTTTAAATACTTTTTGTCAAGATTGTATTTTGATAAAACAGTCAAAAACGCAGATTCGTTGTTTGTAGCATTCTTAAACTCACAAGCTATATCTTTCGCCTCTCTCTTGTAACTCTCGTCTATTTGTAGTTGGTACTCGGCATCGTTTGTATACACTCTGGTTACCCCGTCTACGGTTGCTATTGTGTCATAATATGTAGATAACTTAGTGTCCTTGTTTTGCATCATATTTGACAATTGCATTCGCAACACGATTTCCTGATCCAGTTTTATTAAGCCTGGAGTAATGTATGGTGTTTTATCAACTACTCCGTAGTCACGTATTTCATCGAGTGTACTTAAGTTGTCGAGGATCTCTGGATTTTTTAATCTTGCAGCAATTAGCGCCTTCATGTACTATTGTTTAGCATAACCCATGTCCTCGCTGGTTATTGGTTGTCCGTATATGTCTACAACATCATCTACAAATTGAGAGAACTTATACGCTCCAACGGCAGCAAGATAACTTATATCTGTAGCTATATCTACAATAACCTAAAGTGGTCCGAGTAAAGAAGCACGTACTTTTCCCCTGCTTGAGTTACGACGTTTTCTCCATTGCTACTTAGCCTTTTCTTTTCTCTTTCTATACGTTTCTTTGTTTTTGTCAAGCTTTTGCTTCAGAGTGGGTTTGCTCTCTATATCTGCTGTTTTTATATCAGGAGTATCTTCTGGTACAGGTTTTCCTGCAGTACCACTTTTAACATCCTAATTTTTTTGTTTAGCAATCTCTTCCTGTTTTATTTTAGATTGCTTGAACAACTCACGTTCTTCTTTGTTTATTTCGTCTGTAAGTTTTGTAACAGCATCTCCCGTTAACACGTCTGCGACAAGCCAGTTTATCTTATCATTCGTGTTGTCAGCTTCCATTATGGCTTTTATTCGCCTAGAATATTTAGAATCATTTACTACTTCTGATTCTTTAATCTTTCCTGTTTTTTCGTCTACCTATGGGTTTTGTATACCATAGAACTGTTGCAAATAATTAGACGTAATTGCTTTGTCTGCAGTTAACATCACGTTAGCTAATTCCAAATCTGCTAATCCATCAGTGTTCAGCTGTGGAATATCAATGCTTTCGAGATATTGTAAGAAATCGCTATCCGACATCTTTGTGTCGAATTCAGGATCTATTGTTTTTATATTCTGCTTTAACTGTTTTAACTGTGTGTCAATAACGCCAATTACGTATTTTGCGTCAGGCCTTTTTGTTTGAACACCAGTTTTATTTTTGATAAAATCAAATAGATCGTTTGCAGTATTGTGCTCAGCTTTTGCTCTAAGCAAAGCCTTTCCTGTACTAACAGCTTTAATCGTCTGTATTATATTTTCACGAGAATTAGCATTTGACTGTTCTACAAACTTTTCTTCAATTGCCTTTTGCTTTTCCTATAGTGCGTCTTTAAATTCTTTAGAATTCGTATCTATACCGTTTTCTTTTGCAATCTTAGTCTCATTCTCTTCTATGTTCTTTCTAAGCTGCGCAATTGCTCTAGCTCTTTCTGCAACATTATCAGGAGCATCCTAAGCTTCTTTAAACAGCTTGTCAACGTTCTCTATAAACTCTTTGTTCTAATATGCTTCTGCTAATGCCGCATTCAATTCTTGTCTTTCGGCATCATTTTCTCGATCTTGCATACTAAGGTTTGCAAGATCCGCCATGGCTACATTATACTCTTTTGTGCCAGGTTTTATTCCGATCTTTTCTAATCTCGATCGTACTTTTTTATTTTTATGCAGTGCTGCAATCGTCTATGCTGACTCGATTGTGTAATCATAGTCTTCTTGCCTATAATTAGAATTCTCTCTACGTGAATCCTCCGTCTTTTGTTTCTCTAAAGCATTCACTACAGACCTCGGATCACCATTAACTATTATGTTTGCCAGCTACTCATTAGACCTACGAATAAGTCTGTCTCCCTCTCGATTTATAGCAGAATATTGTTGTATTGCATCATATGCTGACCATGTGTTCTTCGCACCCATTACGGCATTGTATCCTGTAACTATTTGCGAGAATCCAGGATTAGATGCACCTAATGCAAATCCACCTTGCGCATTTTTCCAATATTCCTCATCGTTTAACAATTCACTGTGACCTATTCCTAATAATGCAAGATATGCTTCTGCTATTCTCGATCCTGTTTCCATATCGTTTGCAATACCCTCAAAGAAAGTCATTCCGTCATATCCGTACTTTGTAGAAAAGTCTTTTGTGGAATTTATATATTGACCTTCTTCTTCTCCCATTTCTGCAAACCTTTGCGCAAGATCATACTTCATGTATGGTAAACCATACCTCCGTAAGAATCTCGTAGGCCCGCTCTTTTCCATGACGTCTATCACCTTTTGGTACTTAAACGAAAGGGTCTTTGCAACATCGTCGCTCCATTCAGCCAATCTAGGAGACATATTTGTCACAAGCTTTCTAGCACCGTTTGCAGATGCACCAATAATTCCAGACGCTATTGCAGCAGGACCTCCTAATCCAGCAGTTTCTGCAGCCTCGTGGGCAACAGAATAACCTTTTTTCATAGACGACATTAGTCCGTTTGAGTATTTCTGTCCAGTACGTTCTGCGACACTAGCACTGTTCTAAAATGAAACAGTCAGTCTGCCTTCGTTGTTTATAAAAGAAGATCCAGCTTTACCTCCAACTCTTTTGAGCACACGGGCACCTTTCTTCATCATCCACCCTAGTGGTGCATATTGGAGTGCTTTCTCTCTACCAGTTTCCCACAACGTTCTAATGTTATCTGCGTCTTTTAACGCTTGTAAACCACGTTGTGAATCTAGCAGCGCCTGACGAACAAGAGGTGCATTCAACGCACCATCTGCTACGCCAGAAAACGCATCTTGTATTAAGTTATCGTCGCTCTAGTATCTTTCCTTTATCCATTTGTCAGACATGCCCTATCTTTTCCAATACTTAGACGCTTGATTTCTCATATCGTCAATCACGGCTTGCCTAAATTCAGGATCCCACTGTTCCATAGAATCTTTAAAGTTCTATGTACGCTTTTCAGTCGCTTCTGTTTTATTTTCTTCTAATCCTCCCGCTATATCAAACGGAGTTGATACTGCACCAGCAAGCAGCATTCCTTCTGGGCCTGTAAGCATGCCGACGGTTTGTATAGCGTTCCCTATCATCTGAGACGGCGAGCTGTTTGACGATCCTATCATTCCAGCCATGCAGTACTGCCAATAACCAGGACTCCATAATTTGTCATTCTGATGTAGCTCTTCTCCTTTTTTATACCAATCGTCAACGTGTGCCCACTTGTTAAAATCTTCCTGCAGACTAGCGGTGTTGATTCTCTGTTCTCTAACCTTCTTACTTTCTGTGTCGATTTGATCACTATACCATTTTTCAGCTAATTTCTCGTTGTGATCCATAGCATCGACTCCAGGGTACAGCAACGTCGGGCTTAGTGTATCCAATCCTAAAGACTACAAATACTAATCTCTGTTTTGATCGTATTTTTCAGCATTTTTTGCTGCTCTACGCTACTAAACCCTTTTTGCTTGTTCTCTGTCTTGATCTCCACCGAGTACTGTGATAGAAGCTGCTGCATCGAAGATAGCGTCTCTTATATTCTCAGCTGTCTTTTTAGTCCAACTCCACCATCCATTGCTTTTCTCAGCCCTATCTACAAATGACGATTTATACCGGTTGTCAAAATAAGTAAGCTATTCATCGTCTATTTGCGCTTGCAGGTTGTTTATCTGCGATCCAAGATCCTCAAGATTCTACATCTCCTGCTAAGATGCGCTAGTACCAGCATTCTTTTTATAGTTTACAGTACGAAGAAGATCATCATACTGAGACTAAAGATCATTCTTGGTTTGTATGAGCTCTGTCCTTCTTTTATGAGATGCTAACGCTTCTTTGTCCAGCTCTAATTCCGACAAATCGTCTGACAATGCTGCCATATGAGTGTCCGTTCCGCTTTTTGTGGCACTTCCAAACATGTTTTTAAGCCAATACATGGATCGAAGATTGTAATATCCAAGAGGTGTAGCTCCTATTACAGTACTTCCTATTTTTCCAAAAGTGTCATTTTTCCACTTTATGAACTATGCTTCTTTTTCGACTTCTATCTCCTTTTCTTTCTTTTCGCGCTCAGGCTCCTCAAGCCAGTCAAGATAGTCAGAAACTTCGTCCATTTCTTTCTGTCGACGCTTCTGCTCCTCTTCGGCAGAATTGTCTTCCCAGAATCTTTTTTCTGCTGCACGTCTTCGTTTTGCTGCTTTTTCGTATAACTCTATCTCTCTTTGTTTTTGCTTTCTAGCGTTTTCTGCAGCCTCTCTACGTTTTCTTTCTCTTTCGTTGTAATATCTAGCAGACTACGCTTCACTCTTAGCTACTGCGTCGTCTGCTTGATTAAAATTTCCAGATGCTTGTTTTTCTCTTATCCGTTGTGCTTGAGTAAATCGCACAGCGGTCGCATCCTGTTTAACCACATCCTATTCAAATCCCTGTGGTTTTTGTATACGTATATTTTTACCTGCCATGGTCAGTGTTTATTATTTTACAGTACCCGAGTACATTTGCTTCTCGATAGGAACCAAAATTTCAGATCCTGGTGCTTTAAAGTTCTTCGGTTCGCACACATCAAAGTATTGCAGCTATCCATCTACAATGACGCATTCAACACGTCCTAACGATTTCAGGTTAAGCATTCTTCCACTACGGCCTTTGGCGTTAGGATTGTTTCCGTATTCTCTCACTATTCTAACTATACCACCATTCTAGTGATCTCTAACATAAAGCTGATTCGCATATTTTTTATCTATAACCCATCCTGATTGTTTCCCCTATATAATAGGGTTTCCATTGATTCCTGTTTTAAGACCTATACCCTCTTTCATTCTGTATGCTGGATCATATGTAGCTGAACCGTAACCTACGTTCTCATTATAATTGGCATACGCGTTGTCGAATATGGTAAAGTTGCTATTCTTACTTCCTCTACTACCAGAAGCACTGATACGTGCACGTCGTGTTTGCTGATATTCTTTATACTTAAGTTCTGATCCAGGATCAAGTTCAGAAGGTTTGTTTGTCTTTCCTAGTTCTTTGAGTTGATCCTTAACAGCAGTCTCTGCTTGATCAAATGTTGCAGTAGGATCCAACTGTCTCATTTCTGCCAACTTTTCGTTAACAATCAACTTCATAGAAGGATTGTTTGTATCGAATGCATTATCTACAACTGCATCTATTGCCTTATCGTCTCTATACTACTGTTGACGTTTAAACCCGTCGCTATCTATAAACTCTTTGGTTCTAAGTGGAACTTTACTAAACTTGTCGTTAAAGTAATTTACAACATCTAATTTTTGTTCCGGACTAGTTCTTGTCCACAGTTTGCTGTTATCGAATCCAGCAAGAGGATTGTTACCGAGCTACTCGTCTGTAAGATTTCCTTCTGGATCAAATCCTGCTGCTCTCAGTGCAATACCCTCTAACACTGGATCAAATGTATTAGCTGCTTTTGATTTTTGTACAGCATCTAAGTATTTTGTAGCTGCATCTGCTGATTGACGTATTCTAGCTAATTTAGCTCTATCAACGCCGTTTATAGCACGCATTAAGGCACCTCTACCTTCTACACTACGAATTGGATCTATTCCTTGATTACGAAGGTTGTTATAAACGTTCATTACAGCTCCAACACCGGTGTTATAGTACTCTTCAGAAGCACCATCAATAGGACTTATAAAGTCTCCGTATTTATCTCTAAAATCATTAAACTCCTTAACACCCTACTCATAATCTCTTTGTAGGGCGCCGAGGTAAGTTTTCATCATATCTGTGTTGTATATACTCTATACAGGTATATCAACAGGTTGTTCGTATCCTAATACCATATCACCTAATTATTGTTTTAAATAAATCTGTAAGCGGTATATAATTCTTAATGAACGTATTGTACTACGCTTTTGCCTTCAAGTAATTCGAAGAATAAGGATTAGTACTGTTTTGCTTTATGTCTCTATCACGTTCTGCTTTTATTCCAGCTTCTTGTGTAGAAACCTAACGGTCATACAAATTACGCATAGCTTCCGCATTAGCTCTAGTGTTATAATCCTCAAGAGCTTGTCTTCCAATAGTGTACCAGTTCTTTCTAGCTTGTTCCTGAAGTTTTTGTTTAGCTCCAACAGCTTGCCTAAATGCCTCTTGTTGTCTATAAAGAGCTTCCTGCGCTCTAGCAGCACTAGTTTCACCATACTTAGCCATTTCGCTAGCATATGCTTGTTTATAAGCAGCATTCTTATTATATGCATCTTGATTCAACGCAGTTCTACCTAACGCAAGCTGATTAAGACCATTCTATATAAGCATAGCCTTCTGTCCTTGACTTAAACCTCCAGTATTCAAGATGTTGTACCTGTTCTATCTAGCCGTATTAAGAAGAGCTATCTTATCTTGTGTATTGTCGTACCCAAGCCTTCCAAGTATATCTAACGCTGCTCTTTGATTCGCATTTGACACATATGAATTAGCCGCATAAGGTTGTTGTCTGTTTGCTGCTATCTACGTCTGTAGTGCATATGGGAGACCCTGAGCAAGACCTGCCCATGCTGGCAATCCAAGTTGTGCTGAATTACCGCCTCTGCCTAACAATTTTGTGTACCACGGATCTTTTGTTTCATCTGTATCTCCAATCTTAGTGGTACGTATGTTTAACGCAAGAGGACCGTTTGGTATAGTAGCATCCTTTGGTATTGAAGGGCGATCTAGCGGGTTTGTGAACTTAAAATGCTAACCTTTTAGTAAAAGATAATCTTCTAGATATCCTGGCAGTGGTTCTTCATATAACTCATCAGCAACATTTGGTACAGACCCTGTTTCAAACCTAGGTGTTTTACCACAACTATAATGTCTGCCAGCAGTCTGTTCTGACTAGCTCATTACAAGATCCTGTATGTACTATGAGTTCTACTGATATTGTTGCTGTAACATCTGTTGTTTCTTCTCTAATCTGTTCTATATGTACTTTTTTGTAGCTTCATCTCTATGCTTATGATCAGCATTGGCTTGTAGTTCTTCATCGATGCTCTACGATGACATCTTAATCAGTTCGTTAGCCTTAAAATAAGGTCTTGCTGCATCTGCGAAAGGTCCACCAGGAATACCTACAAACTCATCAAAATAATCACCACCACCAGTTGCTGAACCAACTGGTACAATATCCTTTTTACTATCCTTTACATTCGGATCCGGAGACCCGTTGTAATGTGTCTCGCCTGTCAACATATCTATCTCACCTTCTGCTGGTTGAGCCAACCCTTGTACAGCTCCATAGGTAAGACCAGATGGAGTTTGTATACCAGTATAATCACCAGTTGACCATTTCTCACCAGGATTCTTTCCTTTAGCTGCTCTATGTGTTTCATTATATTGGTTACGTAATCCTTGAGTTGCAGCATTACTTTCATTCTACATATTCGTATATTGAGCTGCTATTGCTGCTCTTCTATTGGCATCTTCTATAGCTTTTTTGCGCTTACGTCCAAATCCGAATATTGCATCAAGACCCCAGTTTGTGAGACCGCCTAACACAGTACCAGCAAGGCCACCCAACGCAGTTCCAATTGGGCCAAAAGAGGATCCTACTATAGATCCAACTCCAGCACCTATGTCAGCTCCTGACTAAACCATACCCCACGTACTAGCTTTATTTTGTGCATCTGTATATGCATTTATTCCAGCTATATCTGGTCCTGATATCTCTTGATACGCAACACCATTTCGCATATTAGTACTAGCAGTCCTCGTTGAATTTATTTCACTATCACTAAGTCTGTCACTATAACCAGCCAAAGTAGAACCCATATCAAATGTACCTTTTGCCATCTGAGCTATAGCCATTGCTGTACCTAATTTTGATAGACCTGCTTTTGCTACACTTTTTCCGGAGCTTGACAACGATTTAGCAGCTGCTCCAGATAACGCAGACTGTGCTTCAGTGCTTAATCCTGCAACAGAACTTCCTAATTCTGCAGCTCCATTTAATGCATTAACACCAGCAGACGTCAGATTACCAGCTTCTGAAAATCCTGCATTAGCTATATTCGTTGCAGCAGCTTGTGCAGCAGATGTTGTCTTATCTGCCAAATTATAAATAGATGTGCCTATTGTTCCAGCAGTTCCTAATACAGATGGCAGTATTCCGCCTCTTATCGAAGACCCTTCTTGACCGTATCCTCGATAACCTTCGTTGATAGCTAACGGTGTGGTATCAACAGCCTATGCTGATTCATAACCAGATTTAATTATCGGTTTACCCAATGAGAATTTTCTGGTATTTTTTATCTTCTTATATGTTTTTAGTTTATTCTTCTTCATGAGAACGATTGTCTAAATTTAGTTATGATGTGTGATATAGCATAATCATATTCTGGATTATTGTCTGTCATTGTTACTTTCATCCATTTTCCTCTCATACGATTTCCATATTCTTCATTGTCTGCTCTAGGTATCGCATATTGAATATTGCCTTCTCTAGCGCTTATTCTTTGACCATGCATCATCTTTGTTTCAAAATTGTTATGCAAGTCTGTCTCGAACCCAAATGTCTTATTTGCCATAAAGTTCGAATCCAAACCGAAATATGTTGACTTCTACAACACATTTATTTGCTGATTGTCAAACGTTTTAGTCGTAGTCGGTACGCCATTTACAACAAACTGCAATATTGTTGGTGCCAAGAATACATTCTTTTCAGATTCTTTTATGTTAGTATATTGTACAAACTCGTTTTCACATATTCCATACAGTACGCTCGTTAAATACATTGTAGCGTAATATTCTCTTGTAAATACCCCAACAGCATATGGACCAGATAAGTTAAATACAAGCTGCTTTCCGTCGTTTAGACACTTGCAAAGAAGTTCTTTGTACTGCGTGTCGTACGATATCTGAACTTGTATGTCATGATTTATGTTTTCATTAATGTAATTCTAAACCTGCAATTTTGTAGATAACGCATCTGCGTTGCCATTAAAGTATGCAACTACATTGTTGATCATGTCTAGCCAATACACTGATCCGTCTACACCTACGGCAGCGTGATCGTATTCTCTCATTCCGTAGTGCTAACTCAAGTAGTCTATTCTTTGAAGTACACCACCTTGACCCAACTGTATTGTATTGCTGTTTTCATCTTTTACTAATGAACGCTCGTTTATTGACAATTTAGCAAACGCACCAGTCTACCACACGTACAATGTGTCTTTTATTGCAAGCATGTGTGTTATTGGTCCATATTTAGTTTCTGCGTCTATGTAGTTTAATGGTTTAAATACACCTTTTACGTTTATAAAATCGGCAGCTTGTTGTTCATCGGAATACAAAATTCTAGCTTGAAATTTAGTAGTGTCTGAGTCTACAGTTTCAGGTTCATATATAAACGATGTTGTGTCGTTACAAGAATACACATCATTGTAAGAGTATGCTGGTCTATCTTGTATCGCAACACCTACAATTTCCCCAGGCTCGGTCATTATGTTTTTAGATCCTGTGTTTCTGTAATTCAATCCGTATTCTAGATATGGATTAATTACAGACTCCATCGGTACATAATTAACGACCTACATTGATTCTAGCGAATCGAGTGATGACTCAAAATCGTAAGCCTTGTAGAGCGATATTATTTCAGCAGGGGCTATGTATATTTCTCCATCGAACACTATAAGTGATTCGTTTACGTTGGAATAATTTCCATGACCGTAATACGTATCGTATTGTCTCAACTCAGACGTATCTCCTGCAAATTGAGTAGCTGGATGGCTTATAGCACACACATAACAACCAACCTCCTGATCAGATGCGTTCTATTGCCACACCACATCATTTCTATTAGTTGTCATCATTAGAGATATAGGGCCAGGACCTATCCATCCGTATGCATTTACAGATCTATATCTGCCCTTTATAACCATCTCTACAGTAGGATCATAGTCTGAGGTACGATTAAGAGATCCTGGTGGGTACGACTTATCGCCATTGTAATCGTCACCTTCGCCATGCTACTTATTTACTCCATATTGATAGTCGTTTCCTCCAAGATCGTACTTTCCTCCAGCAAACCAGTTCACGTATCTACAGTTATTTAAAGTTGTATCAAACTGCTGATACTTCTTAGAGAACGTTGTTATAGTTAAGTTATCACTACTTAGTTTTTTGTTGTCAAAACCATCGTTCCATTGCGGCTGTTTTGTGTCACCAAACGCTGATGCTGTTATCGTATTGAATGAAGAATTACCGTCGTTGTAGTATGCGAACTAAAATCCATCTGATGTTTTATTCGTCATACTGTTTATACCTTTCGCAATATTCGCCGTACTACTTTTAGCAAGTCCATACCACCATGTTAAAAGGTAATATTTGTTAGCAATAAGACCTTCGTCTCCGACTTTAAGCAGCTCATATCCCGTCATATTGTCAATAGGAATTTTGTTTAATTCTATGACAATATGCTCTAAATTAGACGTACTCTACTCAGACGCTGTATAAACACCCTGTTTTATATCCCTAAGTACATCGTTTGCATAGGTTCTAAATGTAATAAAGTCACTTCTCGTTATGTTTCCTGTTCGTGGAACAACCGTAGATGTTGTATCTAAAGAATGAAATGTATACCAGTGCTTATCTACCGGTATACTGCCATACTAAGTATTTTTAAACGTTCTAGACATTCCATGATCTACGAATGTTATAGTACCGTTTTCAAACGCATTTAAAGCAGACTAAAGTTCAGGACTAAAATTAGGTATCATCTGTTTAAACCAGATTTCTAACTAAGCAGGATCTGAGCTTGACTAAACAGCCGACAACTACGTATTTAAACCTTGAGCACTTCCGACTGTTTTGTTCTTAATAAACCTTATACTAAATTCATCTGACGATAATGCCTATAGTGTAGATTGCCTCTTTATGTTTATGTCTTCAGACATCAATGTGTGAACATATTGTCCGTTACCCTAAACATCATCAGGTAACCTATATTTCCAAGCCTTGTCGTGGCGTGCAGTGCCTTCGTTTGTTATAAAATAAGGACCTCCTGTAGCAAGTGGATGTGTTAACAGGAATGGCATGGCGTACCACGGAGACATTTGACGTGATGCATTCGGAAGACTATTGTGCATAGTTGGGTTTACAACAGCCTGATACAAATCTCTTGTATACTCTGGTATTTTTGCACAACGAACTATCTAATACTGTACGTATTTAGAGTCTTGTGGTAAGTTTATAGAAAACTGTATTCCTATAGGATGTGCATATAGTTTTCCATTCTCAAACGTAGTAGAAGGTATTTCATTCTCAGATGGGACTTTTATATCATCTATCCACATTACAGATGTACGTTCTCCTCTAATCGTATAGAATATCACACCGTATCTATATGTTTCACCACGTCTTAATGACCTTATATAACTTGACGCAAAGATGTAATTATAAGTAGCATCTGTTATTGTTGCTGGGTTACATATCGTTTCGTAATATGAGCGTTGAGTATCACATACACTTCCGTCTGAATAATATATACTCGTAGATATATTATTCGTATGTGCTTTTGCTTCAGTACTATTCAATAAATCTTCTTGTTCATCCAAGAGTACAGATGTATAAACAAGCTTCCAGTCTACGTACTGTGAAGATCCTCCTATGATAGTACCATTTGGATGAATACTTCCATTATTGCTGTAGTTGTCGTTTACGCCACGATAGATGTTTTTATAATAACCATCCTATACAATACGGTCGACGTCTTCTATTGCACTCACACTTCGTATGTCACCATCGTCATTCGATAACCGTATTGTATTGTCAGATGATTTAGAATAAGTATGTGTACGTAAACTATCATCATGTAATACAGTAGAGTCTGTTATGTTTCCACAAAACAATCTATTTTGCGATGTTTCTATACACATTGGTATAACATGCAGAGAAGATAACGCATTAAACTCATCGATGCTGTACTCTTGCAGTTCTGATGGAGTACCAATGTCGTCTATTGTTATAGTCTGATCAGGTTTTATTTTTCTATCAGCTACGAGAAAGACTTTTACATCATCTGGCTTTAACTGTTGAATTCTGAACAACTAAACATGATCGAATAAACTGTTTATTTGTCCAGAATTAGGGAGGCGTAATCTCACACCAAGTTGTGTATTTGTGTCTTCGGCACAACCTTTTTCTGTAAGCCTGTTTTGTGCTATTATCTACAGGGGCTTTGTTTCTGGGGACAGTGTACTTATGACACCATACTTTTTGTAAAACCTATATTGGTATGTAACCTATGACGTTTTTAACGACCCGCTTATAAGACTATCTATGATTGCCTACTGTTTCGGATACGAAGCGTAAAATTCAATTTGCTATACATCTGTACACGTCTTAAAGTCTTCATCAAATACGTTCATAACCATCAGATGATGTATTCCATCTGCAATATACAAATTCAGTACGTTTTCTTGTGGTTGATCTAATGCTATAGAAAACTTACTAAGTTTTGTGGTAGCACCTGATACATGTTTGTCTACACCATTTTCTGTATAAATACCAAACACTCTGTTGTACGATATATGATCGTCTACTCGCTTCACACGATATACAACCCACGTGTATTCGTCATCCTCATTAGGATCTACTTTTTCTACTTTAGAATCTTTAATTATTACAACGCCGTTGTCGTTGATAGAGTCTGCAGCAAGTATGATAGAGTCTGTACCAAGTGTTTCAGGACTAACATTAGTAAACGGTGTCTCGAAAACTTTACCGTACTCTACAGGAGCGATTGCTCCAGAACCGTCGTTTACTGTTTGTGTTTGATTTATACTTGTTTGTGTTTGTATTCTATAGTTTTGTGCAAAAGTATATTGGCCATTCTGTACATTATCAACCGCAATATCCCCATTCATACCTTTTATAAAGGTGTTTATAAATGTGTTATTTGGTTCAGTAGCCATAGTAGTAATCTGTATAATTCAATTGTTTACGACCTTCGTTCTTGAATAAGAATTCATCACTATCCCAATCAGGGATTAACTTGGTCCATTCGTTTTTAATACCTCTCATATCAGCCTCATTTGGCATCATAGCCTCACCATACGCTTGTTTCTTGTAGTATTCCCATTGGTTTTGTAAGTACTGATATATTTGCATATTGGCACCAGCTGCTTTTCCTCCTCCAAGTTTTCCATTTAAGAACTTCTTGAAGTTCAGTTTCATCATAACATACCAGTATATAGCTTCTTGATATGCTGCAGAATCTGGTATCAATGGATAGCCACGCTCATCTGTAGCTATTGCTTTATATGCAAGTTTTACAAACCCTTTTTTTCTATTTATGACTATCCATCCTGGTTTTGTAAAGAATGTAACATCTTCTGCTGCTCCGTTGAGGTATGCTTTTTCTGCATACTTCATTCCGTTTATTCCGTACAGCTAACATGTAGATGTTATGGGTTTATGTGGTATAGGTCTCTCATTTATATCGACTGGTCGTGGAAATTCAGTGATACCATCATCACAGTACATACCGTCTTCGATATGATGTTTATGACGATCGTGTTCTTTGCCACGCGGTGTCTTAAATGTAGAGTTGTTTGTTCTTGCAGGATACCACGGTCCTTTTTCATTTGGTGAATAGGCTACAGCAGAAAGATGTTCTAAGTCACCTGGTATAGGCACCTGATAATCTTCTATTTTCAAGATAGGACATCCATCTACACCAGATTCTCTTTCTATGTACTACACTGGAGCACCTATCTTCTCTATAGCCTCAAAGATCCATTCGCGAATGTCAGTAACCCTAAAATGAGTTCCTTCCATACCACCATCGGCCATGATCTTTGCTATAACCGATTCACACTTTGTATATTTGTATGTCATCTATGTTTATATAATCGTGGTTTTTAAATATCAACTACGCTAATCTACGTTTGTTCTATCTTACAAGATTGAGAGAATATTTATATCTATCAGGGAACGTTCTTGGAGTTTTAGACCAGTATAATCTAAACTTATATCCGTCAGAATGTTCGTTAAGGTGATAGATTGTTTTACCATATTCTCTACTAGCTTTATAATCTACAGATAGTGATTTCTAAGTATATGATTTAGGTTTATACTTAACTATACAAACGTAACCGAGCCCAAAAGGCATTTTAAAACCTTCTGAGCTCTCCAATAAACTATCGATCAACATTTTATTAAATGTGTCGAGTATCAACTTGAATGTCTTATAATCAACAGAATCGTCCTACTAGGAGTACTGTTTATACATATCTCTTATTGTAGCTGATTGTTTATTTCTCATTAGGTGTTACTGCTTGTGCTTGTGGTTTAATTCCATCCAACGTAGAGTTATTATCATCATCACTTATTCTCGCAATCATAAATGCTAACTCGTTACTTAGTATGTTTTTCTTTATGTCAGGAATCATCCACTCTGGTATTTTTATAGCATCTTCATCATACTCGTCATCGTCTGCTCCTGAGAACAAACCTTCTATCCAAATATAACGAAGTCTATTAAAATCTGCTAAGCCGTGTAAATAAATATATCCATTTTCATAGTGATATGTCATCTCACAGCCAGTATATCTTCTAAATCTATGGAAGAACTTGCGTTCCTCTGACATCATTTGTATAGGCTAACCCTCTTGGTCATGGACACTAAACAGATTGCGCGGGTCCTTGTCTACCAACTCAGGGATTGGGTCTACAGTTCTTTTGGTGAAAAGTGGTACACCATCAAGAGACGGCTCGTCTTGTAATTCCAACGGGCCTTTTGTTTCAAGTAATTCTGTGAGAGTTGTATCGTCTTCATCCTCTCCAGATTTCTTTTCAGCGTCTTGTCTTGCCTTTATGATAGCAGCCTTGTAGGCTAAAATCCATGCCGCAATCTACGCTCTTGATAAGTCTTCACTTTCGCTAATGTTGTTGTTGCGGACTAGTAATAGGATGTCGTCTATTACAGCCCTAAGCGAAAATAGTTCCATGTTATTATTGTTCTATTATACGAATATTTGAGCCTTTAAGTAAATCGTTACTGTTTACTATTTTGTATTTGTATTTATCTACCTTCTTAAAGTCTAATGTAAACAGACGCTTAAAAAAAGACTTCTTGTTTTTGTATTCTCTAGTTTTATAGGTGAAGAGGTACTATTCATTTAGTAGATCTATTTGTATATTTATTGTGTCTCTACCTATTGTGTATTTAACGCCTGTAAGGTCGTTATACTTAATACTATCGGTGTATATAGTATCTTTTAATATCTCTACTAAATCCCCCCTTACCCCCTTACCGCTATTAACGAGTAAGGTTTGAGTTTGGGTTGCCGCGGTTTTTATAGATGAACTTTTCACATTGTTCTGTTTACGAACTTCATCCAGTTTAAGTAGAGCACTATCTTTGCTATACTTAAGTTTGTCCATGTCCATCTATAAGACAGTAAAAGCCTACTAAGAGTTAGAGACTAACTCCTAATAGGCTTCTATGTTATTCTATGCTGTTTCCAGCCCCTCTGAGAGCCTCTTATTGTTGTTGTGGAGTGTTATCCCACAACCAACAGATAACGCCAACAGAAGGCTTAAAACAAGCTCTGCGGCAAGCCTTTTATGTTTACTTATCAGCGCTTTTACGCTTTTTAGCCCTAACATTATCAAGTTTGCCATCTTCATCAAATTCTAATTCTATTCCAACGTAATCTTCACCCTTTTTCTTTAAATACTTCTTGAGTATCTTCCAAGGGCCTGTTGGATCTAATGTATTTAAATTTTCTATAATAGACCACAATTCAGTAAGGCATATGAGAACGGTAGCACCACCGCTGAGTAGTGTTATAGATCCTGCTCCCATTACAGCATGCTCCAAAAGGTGGCATAATGCGATTATTATAAACTCCTATTTTATCTTAGTAAGAGTTCCCATCCAGCTTTTGCTGCTTGTCAACTTCTTACCTGCTTTTTTTGCTACCTACAAACCGAATACAAGATCCATGATTGTAAAAGTAAAGCATGAGAACAACAGTCCTACAATTGGTGTAAAGTATGCTGTAGCTAGTGCACTAGCACCAACACACAGTTTGCCATAAAAACTATTGTCTCCACATAAGTTTATAACCCTCGCTATAGAGTTTAATATATCCATCACTCTATCGTAATTGTTATTTTCTCTCCTTTGTCAGAAGCTTCTTTGAGTATTGGATATATGACTTTAAAAGCGTCCATACTGTTTATAACTTTGCCAACAACCTTGTTGTAACCTACAACAATACAACCACTAGAATCTTGTTCTGTATTTCCAGTATGGATTAGCACTCCGTCATATCCTGGTATGTTAAGAAGCCTTGGCATCAGAGCATTGCAGTACTAAACAAAAACTTTCTTCTACGAGTACTTTGCTGATTTAACTTTTAAAGTAACACTGTAAGTTCCGGTTGGGATCGCAGTCTAGTGCTTAATCTTCTTGGACAATATCTCCTTCTCAGACATACTCTATTTTAATCCACGATCCTTATCTTCTATTGTATCACAATAGTATTTTCC